>ERZ1370068.10556-contig-9244_pt1 | contig 35798 bp, 61 predicted proteins | sample MGYA00561227_ERZ1370068 | MGnify/ENA primary metagenome ERZ1370068 (study PRJEB38410, sample SAMEA6850437) | metagenome | study: Metagenomic assessment of the ecological functions of the soil: analysis of the soil microbiota associated with the... | reverse complement strand
CCGTAAAGCGTCTCGATCATGTCGAAGTCGTCGTCGACCGACCTTGAACTTCTTGCGCAGCCGCTTGATGTGGCTGTCGATGGTGCGGTCGTCGACATAGACCTGGTCGTCGTAGGCGGCGTCCATCAGCGCGTTGCGGCTCTTCACCACGCCGGGCCGGCGTCGCCAGCGCCTGCAGGATCAGGAACTCGGTGACGGTGAGCGTCACCGGCTCGTTCTTCCAGGTGCAGGTGTGGCGCTCGGGATCCATGCGCAGCTGGCCGCGCTCGAGCACCTTGGCGATCGATCTCGCTTGGGCGCGGTGCCGTCCTTGGGCGTGACGCGCCGCAGCACCGCCTTCACGCGCTCGACCAGCAGGCGCTGCGAGAACGGTTTGCGGATGAAATCGTCGGCGCCCATCTTGAGGCCGAACAACTCGTCGATCTCCTCGTCCTTGGAGGTGAGGAAGATCACCGGCATGTCGGACTTCTGGCGCAGGCGGCGCAGCAGCTCCATGCCGTCCATGCGCGGCATCTTGATGTCGAGGATGGCGAGGTCGGGCGGGCTGGTCTTGAAGCCGTCGAGCGCGGAGGCGCCGTCGGTGTAGGTCATGATCCGGTAGCCTTCGGCCTCGAGCGCGATCGAAACGGAGGTCAGAATGTTGCGGTCGTCGTCGACGAGCGATTGTCGGCATGAGCCCCTCTAGAGCGTGACGTCCCGGGCGTTTTGAACCCCATAAACGGGCCAGTCTTCTGAAATGTGGCCTCTTGCAACAACTATGTGATCTGCAGCGATTACAAGCCCAAGGGACTAAAACTCGTTTTTGCGGGCCTGCAATGGTTAATTCCTAGGTCCGGCAATGACGCCCGATAAGACATTCGACGCTCGTTTGGCAGCCAAGAAACTGTTGCGTGAAGCACGTTCTGGCGCGCTCGCGACCTCGCGTTCCGGGCTCCGGCGACTCCCTACTCGTTCTCTTTGTGAACGTAGCAACGACCGTAGCTGGCGCCCCGATATTGCTGCTTTCGAATCCGGCATTGCACACCAAAAACATTCTTCCGATGCGCGTGTCGCTGATGCTCGACGAGAGGAGCAGGCGCAGGATCCGCCCCTGAAGGCGCGCGCGCGCGCCGCGCTCATGGGCCGCCGCAGCAAAACGAGGAACCTACGACGTCGGCTTCGCCTATTTGAGGCGTCATCCGATGCGAAATGTACGCAAGTTTCACCGACTTTTCCTTTTATCGCATAGTCGCCCGCGCGCATTTGCGGCGGGTTTGGCCAGGTATTGTCGATCTCAAGTCCTGAAGACATCCTCACCGATATCGCCGATGCAAAGCGCTTGTTGACGCCGAAGCCGATGCCATCACGCACATGAATACCGATCATGCCGATGCCTGCCGCCTCTACGCGACCAGGCCGTGTTTGGCGCGACCGAGGGTGCACGGAGGATGCGCCGGCATCGACCCGGAAGGCATCGAGCTGCAAAACGGGCGGTATCTTGCGGCTGCCATTTCCGCGGCGCATCACCGCGCCCGGCCCATTGCGCGCCACGCCAGGGAACTTGCGGAGGCGGCGCGGTCAAAGTGACCGGCGTCGTGCCAAGCTATTAAACATCAAACTTCATATATTTGGTAAGTGGCGCAACGCATTAACTTATTGATGCAGCGCAATGCAGCCCGCGCTCTGTGCATGGCATTTGGTCTTGGCATTACATGGCGTCCGTGACTATGGTCGCGCGCCTCTGGGCCGAGGGGCTATACTAAGGTCTATAGCCGCAGAGGGACCTAACGGCCCGCTGAGGGAGTGGCGATCCAAGCAGCCCGCCTGTTTGGGAGGAATTCGCGTGCAAGAGCACGGGTATGCGGAACGGTGCCTATGGCGCCGACAAATTCGGCTTTAAAAGACCTCGCCGCAGTTCATTGGAATCTCGACCGAGCCTGCCGCTCTACGAGCACGCGCATTGCGGCGCGCGAAGCTTCGGTCGTCGCAGGGCGGCGCGATCTGCGCCGAGACTGGCCACCACACCGGCCGCTAGCCCGAAGGACAAGCACACCGTCGTCGATGCGCTCACCGAGAACTCCGTGTGGTGGGACGGCAACCGCAAGATCACGCAGGCGAATTTCGACAGTCTGTCTACGACGACTTCATCGCGCATGCGCGCGGCAAGAAGCTGTTCGCGCAGGACCTCTATGGCGGCGCCGATCCGAAATACCGGATCAAGACGCCGCGTCTTCACCGAGCTGGCCTGGCACTCGCTGTTCATCCGCCAGCTGCTGATCCGGCCCGAGCGCGCCGAGCTCGACGAGCTTCGTTCCCGAACTCACCATCGTCGATCTGCCGTCGTTCAAGGCCGATCGCCAAGCGCCATGGCGGCGCGGCTCCGACGACCATCGTGGCCATCGATTTCACGCGCAAGATCGTGCTGATCTGGCGGCACGCTCCTACGCCGGCGAGATGAAGAAGTCGGTCTTCACCACGCTCAATTTCTATCTGCCGGCGCAGAGGCGTGATGCCGATGCATTGCTCGGCCAATGTCGGGCACGGACGGCGACGTCGGCGCTGTTCTTCGGCCTGTCCGGCACCGGCAAGACCACGCTCTCGGCCGATCCGAACCGCACGCTGATCGGCGACGACGAGCACGGCTGGGGCCCGACGGCGTCTTCAACTTCGAGGGCGGCTGCTACGCCAAGACGCATCAAGCTCTCGGCCGAAGCCGAGCCGGAGATCTACGACGCCACCAACCGCTTCGGCGCGGTGCTCGGAGAACGTCGTGTTCGATCCGGCGACGCGCGTTCTGCGATTTCGACGACGACACCAAGACCGAGAACACGCGCTCGCGCCTATCCGCTCGACTTCATCCCGAACGCGTCGCGCACCGGCCGCGCCGGCCATCCGAAGAACATCATCTTCCTGACCGCCGACGCCTATCGGCGTGATGCCGCCGATCGCCAAGCTCACGCCGGCGCAGGCGATGTATCACTTCCTGTCCGGGCTACACCGCCAAGGTCGCCGGCACCGAGAAGGGCCTGGTCGGCGTCGAGCCGGAATTCTCGACCTGCTTCGGCGCGCCGTTCCTGCCGCGCCAGCCGGCGGAATACGGCAACCTGCTGCGCGACTACATCGCCGAGCACAACGTCGACTGCTGGCTGGTCAACTCCGGCTGGACCGGCGGCATCTACGGCGTCGGCCGCCGCATGCCGATCAAGGCGACGCGCGCGCTCGTTGACCGGCGCGCTCGACGGCTCGCTCAAGCAACGCCGAGCTTCCGCACCGATCCCTATTTCGGCTTCGCGGTGCCGACCTCGGTGCCGGGCGTCGAGCCGCACCTGCTCTATCCGATGAAGACCTGGAAGGACAAGGCCGGGTTCGACAAGACCGCGCGCGAGCTGGTCGCATGTTCCAGAAGAATTCGCGAAGTTCGAAAAGCACGTCACGCCGACGTCAAGGCGGCGGCCCGGAGGTTCGCATCGCGGCGGAATAGGTCCCGGCATGAATAAAAAGGCGGCCGCTGTGGCCGCCTTTTTCGTTTCTGGCTTTGCCAGCCGTTCGACTGCGATAGCTGCTGGCCGATCCGGTTGAAGCGCGCTTTCTGCTCGCCGCTGAGCGATGAGTAGAAGCTTGCAGCGCCGGCTTCACGGGTCTGGCAGCGTCGATCATCGATTGCAGGCGCTTTTTCCATGGCGTCGAGCCGGCCGGGAGGTGTGAGCGTCTCATCCGGGGCAGGCCGCCTGCATGATCTCGACTGCCTTGCTGGTCGCTTCCTCCAGCCTGTTCAGCTCGGCTTGCTGCGCGTCGGTCGGATTACCACGTCCTCGATCTTCGATCGGCAGGTTGGCGAGACCCGGCTTGGGTTGCTTGCACGAATCCGCTGCTTGGGTGGCCTCGCGCGCTCCGCATTGGCGGCGGTGGGCTTCGCCCGAGCTCGTTGAAGTGCTCCTTCTACTCGTCGCCAGGCCAGACATAGAAGCTTTCGAGCGCCGGCCGCACCGTCTGCACGGTCTTTCGAAGCGTCGCCTCCAGCCGCGCCGTCATCGCGTCAAGACGGCCGGGAGGCGTCATCGGGAATGCATCGTCCGGCGGACATGAGGCTTTGAACGCGGCCGCGGCATCCCTTAGCTTGCCTTGCGGATCTCGCCGAGCAGGTCCTTCTGCTCCGCGTTGAGCCTCACCTTGCGTTCGATATCGGCGAACGGCTACGCGGTGACCCCGCTGCCCGGCTGCCCGCAAAGGTCCCGAACCGCAGCGTAGTTTGACGGGGAGCAGAACCGGAGGACAGACGCGGCGATGACGGCGCTGCATGGGTTCATACGCCTCGGGCGGTCCGGCCTGCCCCAGAACACGCCGTCAAAGAAGCCGTCGTAGACATAGCCCAGTAGGCTGCGTCATCGTAGCCCGCCGGCCGTAACGTGGCCAAAGACGTCGGAATAGGCGTAGGGCCAGAAGACCGGTCCGTACCAGGCCACGAAGGCAGCCCGGTGCCCTGACGCCAGGCGCGATGCGCTGCGAGATGTGCGAAGCGCTGACGCCCGTCGAAGCGGGCGGCTTGCCTGGCGAACGGCGCGCGGCAAACCGCCGCGGCGCGCCACATCCGGTGTCACGCGGGCAAACGCGTCGTTGCTGTCGGTTCGTACGCTGCGCGCGCACGTTCGGTTGCGTCGCATTGGGCTGCACAAGCTGTTGCCGGTTCAATTCGCGCTGCTGACGTGCATTTCGTATCTCCTCCCGTCCTGGGCTCTTTGTGCCGGAAAACCGCCGCAGCTCGCGGTCTTCACGACGCTGTGGCGCTCAGCCTGCAACTGCGGACGCGTATTGAGTTGTTGCTGCTGCGTCTGCAGATTGGTCTTGGCCTGGGCGTTCGGCACGTTTGTCTTGGCCTGGGCGCTCGGCACGTTTGTCTTGGCTTGTGCGTTCGGCACGTTTGGCTTACGGTGTGGCTGGCCGGCTGACGCTGACGTTCTGCGCAGTTGCTGTCGCTGAATGTGCCGCTCTTGCTGAACGTGCCGTTGCTGTTGCTGAACATTGCGATTGACCACCACAGGCGTCTGATGCTGCGGCGCGCAAGTTTTGCTCGGCGCGTTGGGCGCTGACGGGCGCGACGGGTGGCCGACATTTGCGGCCTTGGCGCTGCGGGTCTGCAACTTCTGATGAGACCCGCGGTGGCGCACCCGCGGCGCCGCAACATGCGGCGCGGCACGTGGCGCCGTGCAAATACCGCTGGGTGCCGGAGGCCGCGCGGCGGGGCCGCGGGTCGTGCAGGCCGCCCTGGCGCGGCGTGTGGCGCACCGGGTTTACCCTGGGATCCTGTGCAGTGCGGTCATCGGAACGGCGACGGCCAGCGGCGGCCAACGCCACTCGTCCAGTCAGACCTTCATCATCGTCCGCCCTCCACCAGCGTGGAACTTAGGTTCCGTCATTCCCAACCTCCTCGTGGTTAAACGGACGAGGGTTCGCATCAACCCGGCGGTCGATCATTCGATGTGATCGAAGATGAATGGTCCTTAATAGTATTCACGTGGTGCTTGTCGAAGTTCCCGCTACTGCTTGAGCCACGCGCCTCGCAGATTTGCCCGATCAGCCGGTGCTGCGTTAACTCCGGCGTGGGCAGTCCGACTGCGCTTGACAGCGACACGCGTTCTTGGAGCCGACTTCTCCCCATCGATGTCGCCAATGTCGTCACCTTGTTGGGTCAGCAGACGCTGCAACCCGCTGACCTGCCCGCCGCAGAACTGATGTCGACCGCCTCGGTTGGCGGGGCGCCCCCGCGAGCCGGGCGGTGAAATAGCCACGGTCGTAACGTAGACCATGGAAGAGCCAACCGAGTAACGCCTGGAAATTTGTCGTGCCAGAAACGCAGGCTCCGGCGGCTCCACGGGAGGCGGCTGCTCATCTCCTTATCTGCCGGTGCAAGCCGCGCGGAACGTACGCCCCACGCCGTCCATTGCGAAGAGATGCTGTGGATGGCCACGTCGGCCTGATTCCACGGCAGTTTCGGCGCGGTCGTGCCTGACTTCAAGCCATGGCTCGCCGCGTTTCCAGCCAAGGTTCTTCAAGAAGTTTGCCGACGCGATCGTGTCCGGCGTGCTCTTGACCAGGTTGCGGCGGCCATCGCCATCGCAGTCGACGGCGTACAGGCAATCGGATGCCGTGAACTGCAGGGAGTTCGCCCGCCCGTCGCCACCCTGCGGCATCTCGTCGATCGTCAGGTCGCCGCGTTGCATAATGCGCAATGCATCGAAAGGTGCCGAAAAATCTCATCGCCGGCGGTGTCATGCTTAGCGTGGCATTGGGCCAAGCAGCACGTTGCTTTTGCCGGTGTTTTGCCGAAATCACTTTGCGTCTCAACCGGTAGTGGAGATAGTGCCGGCACGCCGAATTCCCTTCGACCTTTGCGAATAGCGCCGCATGGTTCTTAATTTGCTGCTGGCCGTCTGCACTGGTAGCCGGCGATCATGCGGTCGGAGAATTTCAGGAACGACTGGTTTAACACGCCCCGGGCGCGGTCTCAGTTGACGATGCGTCGTGCTGTTCGAATTGAAGATAGCTATGGCAGCGGCGAGCACCTATTGTGGAAATTCCTTAAGGAGGGCCTTTTCTTGAAATCCGCCAGCCATCGTGTCGTGAAGTTGCCGGTAAGCTACGGCAGGTCGCGGCTTCGCTGGCCCAACGTAAGCCGTTCCAATGCGAGCGCAGTTAAAGCGAGGCATGGCGAAGCGCATGATGCCGTCCACAAGCTGCAAACACTTTCGAAACCTGAATTTGCCCAATGGATCGGGTTGCCATCGGCTGACGTGATAAATTCTGCCGCCAGAAATATCGCCAAATTAAACGTAGACGTGGCAGATCGCAACCGACACCACCATCATCGGGAAAGCGTAGAGAGGTGATAAAGCGGAATGGCACACTGTTGCGTCGCCGATGCCGCAGGATCAGAGGTTGGCGGAGGCGTCGATCAGCGTGCCGTTTCCGCCAAGGCAGGCACCGAGCGAGAGGCACCACCACAGCGGGTTCGATCTTTGTCGGCGCCGCCAAAGGCAGTTACGGTATTCTGATCATGGATCATCGTGGCGACGAGAAAGGAATGTTGTCGACGATCGCTGACAGGAACGCCGACGCCCAGAATGGCGCGGTATCCTGCATGTGCTGGTTGCCGCCGGTCGCGACACGCGACCAGTTTGTTGGCAAGGAGCTGCAATAGACCGCCGACGTCGACGCCATGAACGACGATGAACAGACCTGATGAAGAAGAAAATGGTGATCCATTCTACATCGCCGAATGTCTGATGGATGTTTTTTGCGGCCTTCTCGGAATGATGCGTCCAGTTATCGAGCAGCATCAGGACGGCGGCGCCGAACATGGCTATCGTGGCGGGTTCGAGATGCAATGGCCGCGCAAGGACGAAAGCGACCATGACAATAGAGGTTATCGACGAGCGACCGCTTGAGTAGCAACCAGGTCCTCGATCGTGTCTTCCGGCTTCATCTTCATGACGCGGGCTTCTGCCGTCGCTAGAAGCTTTAAGATCCCGCCCCATAGGAAACAGCATAATTGCACCGCCTGCACGACCATCACAACGATGATGATCGGGCGTCAGTGCGGTGGACAAATTCGTTGAACGACAGTCCCACCCGCGAACCGATCAAAAATATTGGGTGTGGTTTCAAGCCGATCAAAAGTGGCAGTGCCACCAATGTTCGACGCAAATATTTCCGGGCAAAAAGATACGGATAGGCGGGGACCTTGCGTGGGTGCTCACAGATCGCGAGCGTCACCGGACATAATCGGAAGAGAAACTCGTCGTGACGTTATCTGTGAAATGCGCGAGCAGGATCTATGGCGGTCCGTAATCTGCAGTAGTCAGAACAATATGCCTCGCCGGTGCGCTGCTGCCGCTTTGGCTGACATCAAACCGCCAGGCAGACTGAAACATTCCGGAACGGCGCGAGATCGAAACCAGGACTGTCATCAGTGCCCGTCAGCAAACCGATCGAAAATTCCAATCGACGCCCTTGATGGCCTCTTCCTGATCGAGCACGCGCCGCGTGGACCAAGATCATGACGCCAGCACCAACCAGCGCGATCGACTGCGCGGGGTTGACCTTCTCCGACATGATGATGGCGTAGGCGACTGCAAGGATGCGGCGGTCGAAACCCACATCGCGTGTCCAGGGCCAAACAGGCATGAGAAAACCGCCTGTGCGGTCATTGCCGAGCTCCCCGAGTCCCGGGCGCCCGGCCATTGCGGCCTCTCTACGCACCCTTCCGTTTCCCTTTTACAAGGTCCGGCACCCTTATTGATAGTCAAGCCGAGCCTTTGCACATTAGGATGTGATGCGCGCATAATCCAGTTGCCCCAGCGAGGCAGCAGAACAGGTAGGAGGACATCGTGGCCGCCAACGTCCGCTTTTTCAAACCCGAAGTGACGCTCGCCAAGCCGCCGGGCTACTCCTACGTGGTCGAGGCGACCGGACCGAACTGGCTCATCTTCATTGCCGGCGGCAAACTCTTCGGCTCGATATGGAGAATAGACCGTCGTCAGCCGAGAGATTTTCGTGCCCAAGCGAACAAGGCGGTCGAAAATCTCAAGCTCGCGCCTGCGGCCGCCGGGGCTACACTCAAAGCGACGTCGGCAGATCAACAACTATCCTTTGCCGACATGTCACATACATCGCTATCTTCCGCGAGGTGCGCGCGACGCGCACTTCAACACGTCTGCGCCGCCCGCTGAAGCAGTCAAACGGTTGCGATCTCGCAGCGCTGGCGCGGGCCCGGTGCCTTGTTCGAAAATCGAGGCGATGACGCGGTGCTGCAAGCTGGCGAAAGGGGCACAAGGCGGCCGGCGCGCGAAATCTTCGGTCCGTCGCGGGATCTGCAAAGGCGCGCCGAAAAAAGCGTGGGCTTAGCAGCCTCGAATAATGGGCAAAACCTCAGCCGGTCTGGCGGCGCGTGAGCGCGATGCGGATACCCTGCGTGCGGGCTCTGGGCATGGCCGGCAGCAGCATACGGCTGCTTCTGCCAGGCTGACGCCGCTCCTGCAAATCCGCGGCCTTGTGGCGGCGATCGCGGGCGCAGCCTGATCGCCACCGCTCTCGCGGCTGTGTATCACGCCGAGGTGGTCGCACATCGCACCGGCGTGAGCCATTTGGCACGCTCGTGTGCAAAGGCAGTTGCGGCGACTGTCGTCATCGAGGTATGCGCTGATCGTTTCGTCATGATTGCCGTTCCGACTGGCAAAGCAAAGCGCCAGGCTCGCGACACGGCGTTGCCGCGGTGATGATCGTTCGGCAACGGGACCGTCGGGCCATGCCCAGCAGCGGGCGGCGTGCCCGCAAGCACATATCGCGAACAGGGGTTTCAGCTTCGTGGCGCGAGCGCAGCATTGGCCGGCGCTGGCGGCGCTCACGATCCTGACCCTTGTTCTGCCGAACGTCGCGTGACGACCACGCCATGGCCTGTATCGCCAGTACGCGCCGCAGCTCGTCTTCGCAGGCTTCCGATCTCCTTGCCGCTCGCGTGGCTCGTTTGTATTTTTGTTCAAACCGTCCGTCAGCGTACCGCGACTATTTTCGCGCAAAGCGATGCCGGCAACTGAAGAAGCGCATCGCGTCTCCACCTTCCAACAAGACCGCCGCCGTGAGTCCGGGCATTCCTGCCTCGCCGCGCTCGTCGCCATTGTCGGTCTGGGCCGAGTGCCCCGACGCCGACCGTGGAGATTCGGCGCGTTACCGCTCGGCGCCTCGGAAGTGCGGCCGTGGGCATCGTGATCGCGGCGCTGGTGCTAGTCGCCGGAAGGTCTGGCGGCGCGCCAGTGCGGCCCATGGCGCTAATCGCCTGCAAAACCAGCCTCAATCTCGCATTGGGTCGGCGTTGCGCGACCATCGGGCCTCACGATTCCGACAACAGTCGCCGCCGTTTCTCTAATCGTGCCTTCAAAGCCCTCTCTGAGCCTCGACTGGGCAGCAAAGAGCAGGTGCTTCTCGCTCTCACGCTCATCGTAGGCGTGACTGCTACATGGGGCAACCGGGCGGTACAACAGTGCTCCGCGGCAACGTTCGACCCCCGGATATTCGCGGCGTTCTTGTTTTTGCCATTGTACCCTAGTGCGCCTCGTCCCAGTTGTCGGCGGCGCGGGCGTCGACCTGAAGCGGCACGTGCAATGAGACCGCCGGATCCGGCGCGCTCTGCATCACGCTCTTGATGATCGGGAGCGTGCGTTCAACCCTCGTTGACCGGCACCTCGAAGATCAGTTCGTCATGCACCTGCAGCAGCATCTGCGCGCCGAGCCTGTCTTCTTGCAGTTCCGGCTCGATGCGGATCATGGCACGGCGGATGATATCGGCCGCTGAGCCCTGCAGGCGGGCATTGATCGCGGCCCGCTCATTGAACGAGCGAATCGACGGGTTGCTTGCCTTGATGTCGGGATAGTGGCACTTGCGCCCGAACAGGGTGAGCACATAGCCGTGCTCACGGCAGAACTCGCGCGTTTCGTCCATGTAGTCGCGGATGCCGGGAAAGCGCTCGAAGTATTTCTTGATGTAGGCGCCTGCCTCCTTCGAGTCGATGCCGAGCTGCGCAGCCAGGCCGAACGCAGAGATGCCGTAGATGATTCCGAAATTGATCGCCTTTGCGCGCCGGCGCACTTCAGCCGGCATGTCCTTGACCGGCACGCCGAACATTTCCGAGGCGGTCATCGCGTGAATGTCGACGCCGTCCTGGAAAGCCTTGCGCAGGGCCGGCACGTTGGCGATCTCCGACAGTAGCCGGAGCTCGATCTGCGAATAGTCAGCCGACACGAGCTTCGTGCCCGGCGAGGCAACGAAAGCGCGGCGGATCTTGCGGCCATCCTCGGTACGGATCGGGATGTTCTGCAGGTTCGGCTCGGATGACGATAGCCGCCCGGTCGAGGTTGCGGCGAGCGCGTAGCTCGTGTGCACACGATGCGTCTCTCGGATTGACGTAAGCGGGCAACGCCTCCGTATACGTCGAGCGCAGCTTCGACACCTGTCGCCAGTCAAGGAATGACCTGCGGCAGTTTGTGACCCTGCTCGGCCAGCTCTTCCAGCGCGCGCGCGCCGGTCGACCATTGTCCGGTTTTGGTCTTTGTGCCGCCAGGCAATCCCATTTGTCCGAACAGGATGTCGCCCAACTGTTTGGGGCTGCCGGGATTGACCTGCGTTCCGGCGATCTTGTTGATCTGCTGTTCAAGCGCTGCCTGCTTCTTTCCGAAGTCGTTGGAGAGTTGCGATAGCACGCCGGATCGACCGAAATGCCGCGCTCCTCCATGCTACGCAAGAACCTGCGGCATGGGCCGCTCCAACGTCTCGTAGACGCTGACCACTTTCTCGGCGGCCATGCGCGGCTTCAAGGCCTGCCATAGACGCAGGATTACGTCGGCATCCTCGGCGGCGTAGCCGGCGGTACGCGCAATCGGCGTCGCTTCCGGAGTGAACAGCGCCCGGTCCTTGCTCTTCACATCGTTGAAGCGCGACGGGACTGCGGCCCAGATAGCGCGTGGCGACGTTGTCCCTGCGTCATGCGAGGTCTTGCCCGCGTCGAGCACGTAAGACATCAAGCATGGTGTCGTCGGTTGCGCCGAGGCGGATACCGCGGCAGGCCAGCACCAGCCAATCTCTTTTCACATCGTGGCCGACTTTGACGATGCTGGCGTCTTCCAGAATCGGTTTAAGCGGACCGAGCGCGTCGACGCTCCGCAATTTGTCCGGTGCACAGTTTTGCGGCGAACAACCCGGACGTTTCACCCTCGCTCGCATCGCGATGGCCGAGGGGCAGATAGGCTGCCTCGTTTGGCGCCACGGCAAGTGCGATACCGCACAGTGTGGTCTGCATCGGGTCGAGGCTGGCGGTTTCGGTCTTGAGCGCCAGCACACCCGTATCATGAGCGCGTGCGATCCAGTGAGCGAGCCGTTCCAGCGAACCGATTCGTTTCGTATTTCGCGGGATCGAACTTGCTCCGCGCGCAATGCGCTCAGGCGGCGTTCGGACAACGAGATGGGTGTCGGGCGGGCGGACCGCGGCACTCGAACCCGGTGCGTCCATGCGCGAAGACGGCGCAATGAGCGGAAGCTGTCCTTGTCCGCTGGTCGCGGCCGGATCTGAACCGCGGACGGAGCGTGGAGCGTGGCTGCGGCAGTCGGCGCGGCGCCGCCTCAGCTGCGACCTGGACTCGCATCGATGCCGGCCTTATCGGCGACACGTTGCGTCAGTGTCTTGAATCCCATCGCCTTGAGGAAAGCGATCAGGGCCCTGTAGTCCGGTTCGCGCACGCCGAGGCTCTCGATCGGCACCTCAAGCGGCACCCGGTCGTCGAGCGTGACGAGCTTTTTGGAAATGCGCGCTGCTTCAGCGTTGTCCACGAGCGTTTGGCGGCGCTTGTCCTGCTTGATCTCGCCTGCGCGCTTGAGCAGCGTTTCGAGGTCGCCATAGTTCGCTGATGAGCTGCGCCGCCGTCTTCACGCCGATGCCCGGGACGCCCGGCACGTTGTCCGGTTGAATCGCCGATCAGCGCCTGCACCTCGATTACCTTTGCCGGCGGCACGCCGAATTTCTCGATCACCTCCGGAACGCCGATGCGGACATCCTTCATCGTGTCGTACATGATCACGCAGTCGTTCACGAGCTGCATGAGGTCCTTGTCGGACGACACGATCGTGGCGGTCGCGCCCGCTTCGCAGGCGATCCGCGCATAAGTCGCGATCAGGTCGTCGGCTTCGTAGCCGGCCTGCTCGATGCACGGGATCTCGAAGGCGCGCACGCGCGTCGCGGATGAGCGGAAACTGCGGAATGAGGTCATCGGGCGGAGGCGGGCGATGCGCCTTGTAGTCTTTGTACATCTCCGTGCGGAAGGTCTTCTCCGGACTTGTCGAAGACGACCGCGAGATGCGTCGGCCGCTCGTCCGGCTTCATTTCCTTGAGCAGCTTCCAGAGCATGTTGCAGAAGCCGTAGACGGCATTCACATGCGTGCCGTCCGGCGCACGCGGCTCGAACCGTGATCGCGTGATAGGCACGGAAGATGTAGCCGGAACCATCAACCAGAAACACGTGATCGCCTTTCTTGACGGGTCGCGCAGTCGGCGAGGTGACCGTGGATTTTGCGAGCGAAACTGTGGCGGCTTTTGGCAGTCTTCGATTTTGCGGAAGCTGGCATGGCTCCGAATGTGGGCCGGTTGCACTGCGTTAATCAATCCGCTCAGAGGCGGCTGTGCACTGATTCAACGCTGATCGTCCCGCGCCTCTCGCCACTGCGGATCGGCGTCTGCTATGCAGGCGCCATCGGCTTTGACCGGTAACAGGTTATCTACGCTGTCGCGACGGATGAGTCAATGCACGTCGCCATGATCGGCACCGGCTATGTCGGCCTTGTTTCCGGCGCCTGTTTCGCCGATTTCGGCCACGAAGTCGATCTGCGTCGACAGGGACAAGACGAAGATCGCCGCGCTGGACGCGCGGTGAGGTGCCGATCTATGAGCCGGGCCTCAACGATATGGTCGCTGCCAATGCCGCGCGCGCTGGCCGGCTGAAGTTTGCGACGGAGCTCAGCGGCGCGGTCGCAGGTGCGGACGCAGTATTCATTGCGGTCGGCACGCCGTCGCGGCGCGGCGACGGCTTCGCCGACCTCAGCTTCGTTTACGATGCCGCGCGCGAGATCGCCGCGCGCGCTCGACGGCTTTACCGTCGTGATCACCAAATCGACGGTGCCGGTCGGCACTGGCGACGAGGTCGAGCGCATCATCCGCGAGACACGTCCGGATGCCGACTGTTCCGTGGTGTCGAACCCGGAGTTCCTGCGCGAAGGCGCGGCGATCCGGGATTTCAAGCATCCCGACCGGATCGTGATCGGGACCACCGATGACGCGCGCGCGCGAGTCGCATGAGCGAGCTGTACCGGCCGCTCTATCTCAACCGCTCGCCGATCCTGTTCACCGGACCGGCGCACGGCCGAGCTGATCAAGTACGCCGCCAACGCCTTCCTCGCGACCAAGATCACCTTCATCAACGAAATTGCGCGACCTTGCCGAGAAAGTCGGCGCCGACGTGCAGGAGGTCGCGCGCGGCATCGGGCTCGACAACCGCATCGGCTCAAAGTTCCTGCATGCCGGTCCGGGCTATGGCGGCTCATGCTTTCCGAAGGATACGGTGGCGCTGATCAAGACCGCGCAGGATCACGACGTCGCCGCTGCGGATCGTCGAGGCGGTGGCGGCGGTCAACGATACCCGCAAGCGCGCGATGGCGCGCAAGGTTGTCAGCTGCGCTCGGCGGTGACGTTGCGCGGAAAGACCGTCGCCGTTCTCGGCCTGACGTTCAAGCCGAATACCGACGACATGCGCGAGGCGCCGTCGATCCCGCTCATCACGGCGTTGCAGGACATGGGTGCCAAGGTGCGCGCCTATGATCCGGTCGGCATGGAGCAGGCCAAGAGCCTGATCTGGCAACGTCGCATTTTGCGAGGATGCCTATTCCTGCGCCGAAAGCGCCGCTGCGCTGGTGATCGTCACCGAGTGGGAACAATTCCGCGCGCTTGATTTCGACCGGCTGAAAGACAGATCATGGCGCAGCCGGTGCTCGTCGATCTGCGCAATGTTTATCAGCCCGACGAAATGTCCCGTCGCGGCTTTCGCTTACGAGGGCATCGGACGGGTGCAGGACTATGCAAATGTGGGCAGCCCTGCCGTTCAATAGAAGTTGTCATGTCCCCCGCGGAGGCGGGGCATCACGCTGATAAACGCCTTCGCTTCTGCATTTCACCCGATGAGTTTGTGTTAGTGGGACGCAACCGTTTGCGCGGGCGGTGAGGGCAATCGCTGATGGCAGCAAAACTTCGACGCATCTCTTGCCGATTGACGCGGCGCTCCCGGCGCTGAGGCGCCGCGCTCGCCGGTAACGCAATGCCGCGGTGCTGGTTGCTGCCGCCCGGCGCCGGCAAGACCACGCGGGTGCCACTCGGTCCTGCTCGAGGAACCATGGGCCAAAGGATGCAAGAAGATTCTCGTTCTGGAGCCGCGCAGGCTCGCAGCGCGCGCTGCGGCCGCCCGCATGGCGGCGACGCTTGGCGAGCAGGTCGGCGACACCGTCGGGTCTGCGCGTGCGGTTCGGCTCGCGGGTCAGCAAGCGAACGCGGATCGAGGTGGTGACCGAAGGCATGTTTACGCGCCTTGTGATCGACGATCCATCGCTCGAAGGCGTTGCTGCGGTGCTGTTCGACGAATTTCACGAGCGCTCGCTGGATGCCGATCTCGGTCTCGCGCTGGCGCGCGACGCGCAGCAGGGCCTGCGTCCGGACCTCAAGCTGCTGGTCATGTCGGCCACGCTCGACGGCGCGCGGGTCGCAGCGCTGCTGGGCGATGCGCCGGCGATCGAAAGCGAAGGCCGCGCCTTTCCGGTGGAGACGCGCTATCTCGGCCGTGATCCGCGTGCTCCGATCGAGCGGCAAGTCACGGAAGTCATCGAACGCGCATTGCGGGCGGAGACCGGGTCACTCCTGGTGTTTGTCCCAGGCGCCGGTGAAATCCGTCGCACCGAGTCGTTGCTGAAAGAACGCATTAGTGACGCCACCATCGATATCGTCGCCCTCTATGGCGCGCTCGACGCGCCGCGAGCAGGATCGCGCCGATCTCGTCCTCGCCGCCGGGGCGGCGCAAAGGTGGTGCTGGCGACATCGATCGCCGAAACCTCGCTCACCATCGAGGGAGTCCGGATTGTCATCGACAGCGGACTGTCGCGCGTGCCGCGTTACGAGCCCGATGTCGGCATAACAAGACTGGAGACCGTACGGGTATCACGTGCCGCTGCCGATCAGCGGCGCGGCCGTGCAGGGCGCGTGGAACCCGGCGTCTGCTACCGGCTCTGGGACGAGCCGCAGACCGCTTCGCTTGAGGCCTACACGCGCCCGGAAATACTGTCCGCCGGACCTGTCGTCGTTCACTGCTCGACCTGGCGCAGTGGGGTGCGAGTGATCCCGGCAAGCTTGCGTTTCTCGACCCTCCTCCGCGAGCCGCGCTTTCAGAGGCTAAGACGTTGCTTGCCGAGCTTGGCGCCATCGATAGGGACGGCCGCATCACCGAGGAAGGCCGCAAGCTGCGCGCGCTTCCATTGCCGCCGCGGCTCGCGCGCATGGTGGTCGATGCGGCGGCCGAAGGCGCCGGAGAATTGGCTGCCGGCATCGCCGCGGTGGTCACCGAGCGAGGTCTCGGGGGCGATGACGTCGATTTACGTCATCGGCTCGACAATTTTCGCCGCGACCGGTCGAAGCGCGCGGACGATGCGCGGGCAATGGTGAGACGGTGGGCTGAAACGGCCGGCGGCAAGGCCGCGGCCAGTGAGCATTCTCCCGGCTCGCTGCTCGCCCTGGCTTATCCCGACCGCATCGCGAAAAATCGCGGCGGCGGCAATGGCAGCTTTCCTCCTTGGCAATGGCCGTGGCGGCAACGTCGATCCGGCGTCACCGCTCTGCGCGCGAACCCTATTTGGCGGTTGCTGAGCTCACCGGCGCGGCAGCTGCAGAGTCGCGTCGTGCTGGCAGCTGCCATCGCCCTTGGCGAGATCGAAGCGCAGTTCGCAGGGCAAATCGAAGAGGACGAAGCGGTCACGTTTGAGGCAGCATCGGCATCGCTTCGCTCGCGCCGGATCAGGAAGCTTGGCGCGCTGATCTTGAGCGAACGGACGCTGCCAGTTGCGCCCGGTGCCGAGGCCGCCAAAGCTGCTCGCCGAGGGATCGCCGGACTTGGGAATGGCCAAGTTGCCGTGGAGCAAGGCGCAGCTGCAATTCCGGGATCGCGTGAATTTCCTGCGCAGGGCCGAAGGCGACGAATGGCCTGATTTGTCCGATCATGACGCTCGCGCGCACAGCCGCGGACTGGCTTGCTCCCGTTTCTCGACGGGAAAACCGCACTTTCGCAGGTTGTCGCGGACGACCTCGCCGCTGCACTCGACGTCCTGATCCCATGGAATTTGCGCAAACGCCTCGATGCGGAGGCGCCCACGCACTTCACGGCGCCGTCCGGCTCGAACGTGCCGATCGACTACGAAGGCGAAGAAGGACCCAAGCTTGCCATCCGCGTGCAGGAGCTGTTCGGGCTTGCCGTGCATCCGGTCATTGCCGGGGGACGTGTGCCGTTGCTGGTCGAGCTGCTGTCGCCTGCGCACCGTCCGGTTCAGGTTACGCGCGACCTGCCTGGCTTCTGGCGCGGCAGCTACAAGGATGTTCGGTCCGACCTACGGGGCCGCTATCCCAAGCATCCTTGGCCGGACGATCCGCTGACCGCGCCGGCGACGCGGCGCGCCAAACCGCGTGGTCGTTGAATATTAAGATTCAATTGTCTGAAACCGGCTAACGGGCGGCTGACCATGGGCAAACGGCGGTAAGGCCCGCTTGCCCCGTTAAGCCCCCTTGAGCCTGCTCAGGTAGTCTCGCGACCTGACTTCTGGATCCGGTCATGCGCCAGCTCATGATCTTTGCCGTTGTTTTGGTCGTGTTCGGCGGTGTCGCCGCCCGCTACGCCGATCAGGCGGTCTCGTCTCCGCCGCAGCAGGCTGCGGTGGTGCAGCCGGCTTACGAGCCGCGCGAACCGACGACGTCAGGGCGCAGCCTGATGCTTGAAGCGGATCGTCTTGGCCACTTCCAGGTTGAGGCCAGGATCGACGGCCGAAGCGTCGACTTCATTATCGACACCGGTGCCTCGCTCGTCGTGCTGCGCAGATCGGATGCCGCGCGGGTCGGGATTCGTCCGCGGCCGAGCGACTACACGGCGACTGCGATAACGGCCAATGGAAAGATCAAGGCGGCGCGTGCCACGATCGACCGTATCGAGCTCGGCGGTATTACTGTCTATTGACGTGGCCGCGATGGTGCTTCCCGACGAGGCGCTCGCAAAAAACCTGCTCGGCGTGTCCTTCCTGTCGCGGCTCAAACGCTACGAATATGCCAATGGACGTATAGTCCTCGAGCAGTAGGGCAAGACTTCTTCACTTCCAGCTGAGTGTTACTCTCGATGGAGCGCTTTGCTGCGCTGCGGCGTTAGGGTATTGGATTCTCGCACCCTGTTTGAGGACCTGATGTTTCCAACGCCGAAACCTGCGCTGACGCCAAATACCTATGCCGTATGAATCCACGCCGCTCGTGAAGCCGACCGGCTTCCGCGAGTATGACGCGCGCTGGCTTCTGGAAAAAGAAATCAACCTGATGGGCGTGCAGGCGCTGGGGCTCGGTCTCGGCACGCTTATTCGCGAAGTGAACGTAAAGCCCGAAATCGTCACCGGTCACGATTTCCGCAGCTATTCATCGTCGGTGAAGATGGCGCTGGTTTCGGGCCTGATGGCTTCGGGCTGCAAGGTCTACGACATCGGCCTGGCGATCACGCCGATGGCCTATTTTCGCGCAGTTTGAGCTCAACGTGCCGTGCGTTGCCATGGTTACGGCCTCGCACAACGACAACGGCTGGACCGGCGTGAAGATGGGCGCCAACCGGCCGCTCACCTTCGGGCCCGTCGAGATGAAGCGCCTCAAGGAAATCGTGCTTGGTGCGCAAATTCGACTTCAAGACGGGTGGCAGCTACGAATTCGTCGAGAATTTTCCCGAGCGGTACATCGCCGACCTTACCCAGCGGCCCGAAGCTCAAGCGAAAGCTCAAAGTCGTCGCGGCCTGCGGAAACGGCACGGCGGGAGCCTTCGCGCCGCAAATCCTGCAGACCGTCGGCTGCGAAGTCGTGCCGCTCGATTGCAATCTCGATCATACATTCCCGCGATACAATCCCAACACCGAAGACATGAAGATGCTGCACGCGATGCGCGACGCGGTGCTGGTCAACCGCGCCGATGTCGCGCTCGGTTTCGACGGCGACGGTGACCGCTGCGGCGTCGTTGACAACGAGAGGCGAGGAGATCTTCGCCGACAAGGTCGGCGTGATGCTCGCCCGCGACATGTCGACGATGCACCGGAACGCCACTTTCGTCGTCGACGTGAAATCGACCGGCCTGTTCCTGACCGGATCCGGTGCTGAAGGCGAACGGCGTGAAGGTCGACTATTGGAAGACAGGGCATTCCTACATCAAGCGGCGCGTCAACGAGCTTGGCGCAATCGCCGGGTTTGAGAAATCCGGACACTTCTTTTTCAACAAGCCGTTCGGCCGCGGCTACGATGACGGCATGATTTTCGCGCTTGCCGTCTGCGACATGCTCGATCGCAATCCAGGAAAGACCATGGCTGACCTGCGGAAGGCGTTGCCGAAGACGTGGGGCTCGCCGACCATGGCACCGCATTGCGACGACGAGAAGAAATACGCGGTTGTTGATGCAGTCGTGAAGCAGTTCGAAGCCGCCAAAGCCGACGGCACGAAAGTTGCGGGGCAGGCGATCCGCGATCTGGTCACCGTCAACGGCGTGCGCGTGACCGTCGAGGATGGCACTTGGGGCCTGGTGCGCGCATCCTCCAACAAGCCGGAGCTGGTGGTCGTTGTCGAAAGCCCGGTGTCGGAGCAGCGCATGCGCGACATGTTCAAGGCGGTCGACGGCGTATTGCGCACGCATCCGGAAGTCGGCGCGTATAATCAGACGATTTGAGCGTCGTTGCTGCTTTCGCCGGGGCGGACCCTCTGCGACACTGAGCCATGCGTATTGCCATCCTCGGCGCGGGTCCCGCAGGCCTCTACCTTGCCTATCTGATCAAGCGGCGGCAGCCCTGACGCCGACGTCAGCGTGTTCGAGCAGAACGCCGCCAACGCTACTTTCGGTTTTGGCGTCGTATTTTCGGACAAGGCGCTGGACTTTCTGCGCGAGGACGATCCGCAGACCTACGCGGCCATCGCGCCGCACATGGAATCATGGAACGACATCACGCTCGTGCATCGCGGCGAGCGTGTGGTGATCGATGGTTTCGGCTTTGCGGCCATTGGCCGGCTGACGCTGCTGCAGTTGTTGCAGGCGAGGGCGGCCTCGGTCGGCGTAGATCCGGCCTATCGGCGCACAATCGAAAATCTTGACGACTTGAGCGAGGCCGACCTCGTCATTGGCGCGGACGGTGTCAATTCGCTGGTGCGCCGCAGCCATGCGGGCGAACTCGGGTCGACGATTCGCCTGATGACAAACCGCTTCGCCTGGTTCGGCACCACCAAGCGTTTCGAGACATTGACGCAGACATTCATCGAGACCGAGCTCGGATGCTTTAACGCGCATCACTACAGATACGCACCGGAGCTGAGCACGTTCATCGTTGAGGTCGATGAGTCCACATTCTCGCGCGCCGGTCTTGCGCGATTGGAACAGGCCGAAGGCGGACGTCTTTGTGAAAAAGTCTTTGCGACTACTCTCGACGGTCATTCATTGATTTCGAACAACTCGATCTGGCGGCAATTCCCAGTCGTCCATAACGAAAAATGGTCGGCGCGCAGCTGCGTGCTTATCGGGGACGCGTTGCATACCGCACATTTCTCGATTGGTTCCGGGACCAGGCTCGCGATGGAGGATGCGATCGCGCTTGATAAGGCGTTGGCCGTGAGCGCGAGCAATATCCCCGCTGCATTGCAGGGCTTTGAAGCCGCACGGCGGCCCATCCTCGAAAAAGCTGGTCGCCGGAGCCAACGGCAGCGCGACCTGGTACGAGCGATTTGCGGAGCACATGCAACTTGCGCCGGTCGATTTCGCCATGAGCTATATCACGCGCTCCGGCCGCATCGACCTGGACCGCTTGCGCAAGCTTTCGCCGCGCTTTGCCCAGCGTTTCGAACAAACGCGCGTTCCCGGCGGGCCACCGCAGGTTAACAATTAATAAAAGCTTGCGGCCCTATAAGGTCAAACCTCGGGGCGCGCGGGTCTTGGCTTATCTTTCCGAACTGAACGTCCAGACGTACGCCGTCGTTATCGCCGTTCTTGCGGCGATCGCGTACGCGTTTGCGTTCGCAGGCGCGCCGGCGGACACGGCGACGGCACGCTGCTGTCCATGGTCCTCAATAACATGCACGCAAGGCGTCGTCCTGTTTGACGCGCACGAGCGCGTTCTTGTCGTCAATGATCGTTACGTTGAAATGTACGGGTTATCGCCGGCGGTCGTGAAGCCCGGCTGCACGCTTATGGAATTGATCCAGAACCGCATCACGACCGGAAGCCTCAATATCGATCTCGAAAAATATCGCTCGGAGATCATGACTGCCGTGCGCGATAGGCGCCGTGATGAACCGTATTGTCGAAACGCCCGACGGGCGTGCCGTCCTGGTGGTCAACCGGCCAATTCAGAATGGCAAGTACTGGATCGGAACGCATGACGACATCACCGAACGCATTCAGGCCGAAAGAAAAAGCGCCGCGCTATCGGAGCAGGAACGCCGCCGTGTGACGATCGAAACCGAAATCTGCGCGTTCCGCGAGAGCGTTGCGGCCGTGCTGCGCACCGTTTCGAAAGCACCGCCGCGCTGAACTCAATCGCCGGGGCGCTGTCCAATTCTTCGGGGCTCACCTCGGACCGGGCCGCGAGCGCGGTGCAGGCGACGAATGAGGCGTCCGCCAATATGATCGCCGCTGCCGGGGCCACCGAGGAGCTGATCGCGTCGATCGGTGAAATCGGGCGTCAGATCAGCCAGGCTGCCGAAGTCGCGTCGCATTCCGTCGCCGAAGCGCAGACGACCAACGAACATATGGCTCGCCTCACCGAGACGGTTCAGGAGATCGGCGAGGTCGTCAACCTGATCCGCAGTATTGCGGGGCAGACAAATTTGCTTGCGCTCAATGCCACGATTGAAGCCGCACGCGCGGGCGAGGCCGGCCGCAGCTTCGCCGTGGTCGCATCCGAGAAGTCAAATCGTTAGCCGTGCAGACCGCCAAGGCGACCGAGCAAATCGCCAGCCAGATCGAGGCGGTGCAGAACTCAACACGGGTGGCGGTCGACGCTATCCGGCGCAATACCAACCGCATGCGCGAAATTGACGGCTATACGTCCGCCGTGGCTCTGTCCTTGCAGCAGCAGGACAGCGCAACCGAAGAGATCTCGCACAACGTGGCGAGCGCCGCGAACGGGGCCAAGGGTATGGTCTCTGTCCTCGACGAAGTTACGCGGGCAGTCGGCGACACTCGCAGTGCGGCAGGCAAAGTGCTGCAAGCGTCGGAAACCGTCGAAACCGCGGCCACGAACCTCCAACGCGGCATCGAGGGGTTCCTCGGCCGCGTCGCGGTGTGACGTCTAGTCTTTCTCTTCCTTGAACGTCTCGCGGAAGGGATGCGCCGGATAAACGCCGAGCACGGTCAGTTCCTTGGAGAAGAAGGCAAGCTCCTCGAGCGCGAAGACCAGCGCGCGATCGTCGGGGTGGCCCTCGACGTCGGCATAGAACTGCGTTGCGAAAAAGTTACCGCCGACCATGTAGCTTTCGAGCTTCGTCATATTGACGCCGTTCGTTGCAAACCCGCCGAGCGCCTTGTAGAGCGCAGCCGGAACGTTGCGGACCCTGAAGACGAAGGTCGTCACGATCTTGCCGGCACCCGGCTTCGCCCATTTCTTCTCGCGCGAGAGCACGACGAAAGCGCGTGGTCGAGTGCGATTCGTCCTCGACATTTTCCTTGAGGATATCGAGACCGTAGATTTCCGCCGCCAACCGTGACGCGATCGCCGCGCGGCTCGGGTCCCTGGATTCCGAGACCTCGCGGGCAGAGCCTGCAGTGTCGGCGGCGACGATCGGCTTCAGCTTCAGCTCGCGGATCACATTGCGGCATTGGCCTAGCGCCATCACGTGGCTCTGCACTGTCTTGATTGTCTTGAGGCTTGCACCTTTCACGGCCATCAGCTGATTACGGATGGGCAGAAACCATTCGGCGATGATGTGCAGTCCCGCCGATGGCATCAGATGATGAATATCGGCGACGCGGCCAGCTACGGAATTTTCAATCGGAATCATGCCGAGGTCGACGTCGCCGGCGATAAGCGCCGCAAAGCAGTCCTCGAAAGTCGGGCAGGGCACCGGTTCGTGCTCCGGATAGGCCTCACGGCAGGCAAGATGCGAATTTGCCCCCGGCTCGCCCTGAAAATGATCTTCTTCTTTGGCATGTCTCACCTTGTCGAGCGTTCCGTACGCAGACATTAGCAGTCGAGTCAACCGGCGAGCAGCTTGCGCGCGCTTCTCCAAATCTTCCGGCGTATCGACGCCGAGTGGCACGCTCTTCACGACCATCACATCGATGCGCATGCCGTTGTCCAGCGCTCGTAGCTGCTCCAGCTTCTCGCGCTGCTCTCCGCCGACGGCGGCAACTTTACAAAGCGTTCAAGGGCCGCGCGGCGATAGGCATAAAGCCCGATGTGGTGATAGTGCGGTCCGGGCCCACTGCATTTTCCCGGGTGAAGGTTGTGGCGTGAAGGCGGCCAGGTGCGATCCTCGGGGCCGGACACCTTGACGACATTGGGATTTGTCCGCTCGACGGGATCGGCAATGACGGCGGCCAGCGTTGCAATGTCGACGTTCCTGTCAGCTAGTGGCTTGAGCGCGGCGCGAATATCGTCAGCGCCGACGGTCGGCAGATCTCCTGAACATTGACGACGATTTCGATGTGGTGCTCGGGGTCAACCGCTTCGAGTGCCTCGAAAATGCGATCAGAGCCGGATTCATGATCGCGGCGTGTCACTGACCGCGCGGCCTCCGGCCTTTTCCACCGCCGCGGCGACGGCCTCCGAATCGGTTGCGACGACCGCTTCACCAATTCCAGCAGCTTCGGCGCGGCGTAAGACGTGCACGATCATCGGGGCGCCGTGCAGGTCCGCCAATGGTTTGCCGGGCAGCCGCGTCGATGCAAGGCGTGCGGGAATGAGGATGAGCGTATCGGGCATCGGGGTGCCGGGTGCCTGGGCACATGTGACGAATGTCGATAGTGCCGCAGGCGCTTATACGGGTTGCCAGAGGCCGAGGCAAACCGGTATCTGATCGCCGCTGCCAGGTCCCTGGCGGTATCCGCTCCGCACCGTCACGCACCGCTTCGGGAGCCGAAATTCGATGAATTCCTTCGAGCTGAACAAAATCCTCGGCGCCGTACTCGGCACCTGCCTGGTCTTGCTTTCGCTTAACATCGGCGCCGGCGCCATTTTCGCGCCTGAGAAACCGGCCAAGCCTGGGTTCGATATTGCCGTCAAGGAGAGCGGCGGTGAGAAAGCCGGCGCACCCAGGAACCGGAGCAGCCGATCGAAACCCTTCTGGCAAAAGCGTCGGTGGAAAAAGGTCAGGCGACCGCCAAGCAATGCGCCGCTTGCCACACGTTCGAGAAGGGCGGTCCTAACCGCGTCGGACCCAATCTCTGGAATATTGTCGGGAGCGACCGCGGGGAAGGCCGCGGCGGTTTCAACTTCTCAGCCGCGATGAAGGGCAAAAGCGGAAAATGGACCTTCGACGAGCTCAACAAGTTTCTCGCAAACCCGCGCCAATATATCCCGGGAACGGCGATGACGTACGCTGGAATTTCAAAGCCCGAGCAGCGTGCCGACCTGATCGACTATCTGCGCACGCTGGCGGACAATCCTGTTCCGCTGCCGAAGGCTGCAGAAGGTGCGCCTGCGGGAGAGGCTCCCAAGAAATAGCCGTCATTACCAATATTTCATTTATGCGGCCGGGCAATTTTGTCCGGCCATTTGCGTTCTTGCGGCGTTTGGCCACGGAATTGTGACCGTTACGTAGTGGGTGAGAGGCCGCACCCGCTGGCGGTGAGATCGAAAAACCGACATAATCGGCGGTAATTGCATCTCGGTCGGTACATTGTGCGTCGGAGCAATTGTATGAATTTCAGCCGCCGGTCGGTCCTGCGCGCCAGCGCCGCAAGATTTTGCAATGCCGGCCTTGAGTGCGATTGGCGCAACCTGGTTCGTGCGCCGAGCTGAAGCGCAAGCCAAGACCTGGCAGCACGGTTTGTCATTGTTCGGCGACATTAAATATCCGGAAGGTTTCAAACATTTTGACTATGTGAACCCGCAGGCTCCGCAAGGTGGCACCTGTACGGCTGAGCGCCTTCGGTACGTTCGACAACTTCAATACGGTCGTCGCCGGCGTAAAAGGCAGCATCGCTGCCGGCTCAGAGTTGTTTATCGAAACACTCATGACGCCGGCACTTGACGAGTGTATCGACGGCATACGGACTGCTTGCAGAAGCCGTCAGCCATCCCGCCGATCACTCGGCAGTGACGTATCGCCTGAGAGCCAATGCGCGATGGCATGACGACAAGCCGGTGACGCCGGACGACGTCATATTCTCCTTTGATGTTCTTAAAACGAATAGCCCGTTTTACGGCGCCTACTATCGCCATGTCACAAAGGTCGAGCTGACCGGAGAGCGTGAGATCACCTTCACCTTTGATGGGCCGGGTAACCGCGAGTTGCCTCACATCGTAGGGCAGCTGCCGGTCCTGCCGAAGCATTGGTGGCAAGGCACCGACAAGAACGGAAACAAACGCGACATCTCGCAGACCACGCTTGAGCCCCGGCTTGGCAGCGGGCCGTACAAGCTCGCGGAGTTCGCTCCGGGCCGCACGCTGGTCTACGAAAGGTGGATGACTACTGGGGCAAGGACGTCAATGTCATCATCGGAACGCGAAATTTTCAGCAGATCCGCTACGAATATTTCCGTGATCCGACGGTCGCCCTCGAAGGCTTCAGGGGTGACCAGCTGGATTGGCGATTCGAAAACAGCGCGAAGGATTGGGCCACGGCGTACGATTTCCCGGCTGTTCGCGAGAAGCGCGTCGTGCGCGAGGAGTTTCCGATTCGTGACCGCGGCGTGATGCAGGCTTTTGTATTCAATATCCGGCGCGACAGATTCAAGGATCCACGCGTACGCCGTGCATTTAATTTCGCCTTCGATTTTGAGGAAGTGAACCGGCAACTCTTTTCCGGACGGTATTCGCGTATCGCGAGTTATTTCAGGGCACCGGTCCTTGCGGCAGCAGCGAGCCTGCCGGAAGGCAAGGAGCTGGAGATCCTGGAAAGTATCCGCGACAAGGTGCCGGCGGATCTGTTCACAAAACCCTACACCAATCCTGTTGGAGGTACGCCTCAGGCGGTGCGGGACAATCTTCGGCAGGCCCTCGTTTTGTTTCGCGACGCCGGATACGAGGTTCGCAACACGAAGCTTCTCGATTCCAAAACCGGCAGGCCGTTTACTTTCGAGTTTCTTGTAGATGATTCAGCGACCCAGCGATTTGTCCTATTCTACAAACCGTCACTCGAACGACTCGGCATGAACGTGAATGTGCGCGTGGTGGACGCGGCGCAGTACGAAAATCGCCTTCGTCAGTGGGACTATGACGTCATCATTGCGAGTTGGCCACAGTCGCTATCGCCGGGTAACGAACAGCGCGACTTCTGGGGTTCGCAGGCGGCAGACCGGCCCGGCTCGCGTAACTTCATCGGCATCAAGATCCAGCCGTCGATGCGCTGATCGAGAAAGTCATTTTCGCGAAGGACCGCGCCGAACTGTTGCGGCCACCGCCAAGGCGTCGACCGGGTTCTGTTGTGGCACTTCTACGTGGTGCCACAGTGGACGTATCGCCACGATCCGCACGGCGCGATGGGATCGATTCAGCCGTCCCGAATCCATGCCGAAATACGGTCGCTCGGCATTTCCGACAGTCTGGTGGTGGGACAAGGATACGGCAGCGAAAGTGCCGCAACGATCGTGATTGCATGAGATTGAGCCGGCGCAATGCGTTGAGCGTAATTGCCGGTGCCGCGGTCGCCGGCGCGAGCGTCCGTTTTGTCATGCCTGCCAGCGCCCAAGATGCCGATAGGCACTGGGATGTCGGCCTTTGGCGACCTCAATTATCCCGCCGATTTTTCCGCACTTCAATTACGTCAATACGAACGCACCCAAAGGCGGCATCTAGTTCCGAGATTTGTCGCCACGCCGCTTGGCTACAACCCGGGTCATTTCTGACCTTCACGTCGCTCAACGGTTACATTCTCAAGGGCGAAGGCGCGATGGGGATGGACTTCGTACCTTGCGACGCTGATGGCGCGCTCGGGTGACGAGCCCGAGGCGATGTATGGACTGGCCGCGCGCGGCGCTCTCCAGGATAGCCGACAGCGGATTGGATCTACCGGTTCACTTTGCGGCCGGAGGCAAAATTTCATGATGGCACGCCGCTCACGGCTCACGATGTGGCGTGGTCGATCAACACGCTGAAGGAAGAAGGCCAGCCGCGATCATCACGCAGCAATTGCGCGATTGCGAAGGCGCGGAAGCGACCGATGATCGCACGGCTGTCGTGCGTTTCGCCTTGGAGGGGCGCGTGCGCGCGACGTACCGCTTTTCGTCGCCGGTCTTCCGATTTTTCCCGAGCGTACTATTCCAAACAACCCGTTCGACCAGTCGACGCTGGAAATCCCGCTGGCAGTGGCCCGTACCACAGGTCGGGCGCTTTCGATCGGGCGCTTCCATCGAATTTGACCGGGTCAAGGCGTGGCGGGGCGCTCAACTTGCCGGTCGCCCGCGGGCTGAATAGGTACCGACACCATCCGCTACGAATACTACCGCGACCGGGAGTGTCGGATTCGAAGGCTTTACCGCAAAGAGCTATCTATTCCGCGAGGAATTCACCTCGCGAACCTGGGCCACACGTTATGAATTTCCGGCGTTCAAGGATGGCCGCGTCAAGCGGACGGTGATTCCGGACGCAACGCCCTCCGGTGCACAAAGGGTGGTTTATCAATTTACGGCGCGAAGAAATTCAGCGATCGGCGCCTGCCGTGAGGCGCTCATCGACGCTTTCGATTCTCGAATGGACCAACAGAGAGGTCGCATGTACGGCTCGTACGACCGGACGCGCGGCGTCGCTCTCCGAGAATTCACCTCGATGAAAGCGACCGGCAAGCCGAGCGCGGCCGAGGCCGCACTGCTGGAGCCTTTCCGAGTCAGTTGCCTGAGGAGGTGTTTGGTGAACTCCTATCGTGCCGCCGGTCACGGACGGATCGGGACAAGACAAGCCGCCAGTGGCGCCATGCGGCACAACTGCCTTCAACGAAGCGCGGGCTTCAAGCTGGTCAACCGCGCCGGGTCATGCCCGATGGCCGGCCGATCGAGATCGAATTTCTGACCGACGAGCCCACCTTCAAGCCTCATCATCTCACCTATATCAAAAATCTTGAGGTGGTCGGGCTCGTTTGCAAGCCTGCGCATCGTCGATCCGGTTCAGTACCGGCGCCGCGTGGACGACTTTGATTTCGATATCACGACCGAGCGCCTAAGTTTCTCGTCTACGCCTGGAGATTCCGCTGCGTCCATATTTCGGCTCTCAGGCGGCAGCGACCAAAGGGTCGCAGAATCGGGCGGGCATCGCTGACCCGGTGCTCGATCGGCTGATCGAGGTCATCATCGCCGCCAAAACGCGAGATGAACTGGTCACCGCTTGCCGGGCCTTCGATCGCGTCTTCCGTGCCGGTCGCGCGCTGGATCCCCACTGGTACAAAGGCATCGCACTGGATCGCGTACTGGGATGTGTTCGCCCGCCCGGATGCCCAACCGCGCTATTTCAGGGGCATCCCCGGACACCTGGTGGTCCGATCGCGGAAAAGCATCAAAGATCGACGAAGGGCGGCTAGAACCAGGAGGTATAAACTCAGCGCCCTGGCGTTTCGGGCGTCGCGGCGCGTTTTCGCAACGTCGCGGTATGCCATACTGATAGGGCAATGAGCGCCTATATTATCCGCCGCATTCCTGTTCATGATCCCGACGATGTTCGGGATCATGCTGGTGGCCATTCGTTGTGGGTGCATTGCGCCCGGCGGGCCCGTCGAACAGGTGATTGCCAAGCTGACCGGTGCTGAAACCGGCGCATCGTCACGCATTTCCGGGTCTGCGTGGAGGTGACTTCGGCAGCCGGGGCGATGGCGCAAGGCGCCTCGCAGGTCGACGCGGCGAGACTCCAAGTACCGTGGCGCGCAGGGGTCTCGATCCCGAGTTCATCAAGAAACTCGAAAAGCAGTTCGGCTTCGACAAACCTGCCCATGAGCGCTTCTGCGCTGATGCCTGGAACTACCTGCGCTTCGACTTCGGAAAGAGCTTCTCGTGACGTCAGCGTGTCTCGCAGCTGATCAAGGAGAAGCTGCCGGTGTCGATGTCGCTCGGCATCTGGATGACGCTGCTCGACATACCTGATTTCGATTCCCGCTCGGCATCCGAAAGCGGTCGGACGACGGCTCTCCGTTCGACGTCTGGACCTCGAGCGTCATCGTCGTCGGCTACGCCATCCCCGGCTTCCTGTTCGCGATTCTGCTGATCATTCTGTTCGCCGGCGGGTTCGTTCTTCGACTGGTTCTCCGCTGCGCGGACTGGTGTCGGACAATTGGTCGCAGCTTTGCCTGGTGGCAAAAGATCCTCGATTATTTCTGGCATCTGGCTCTACCGCCGATCCTCTCCATGGCGCTCGGCGCGCTTCGCAACCACGACCTTGCTCACCAAGAACTCGTTTCTTGACGAAATCCGCAAGCAATACGTGCTGACGGCGCGCGCCAAAGGCTGCAGCCAGCACCAGGTGCTCTACGGCCACGTCTTCCGTAACGCCATGCTGCATCGTGATTGCTGGATTTCCCATCCGCCTTCGTGCACGCCTTTTTCACCGGTTCGCTGCTTGATCGAGACGATCTTCTCGCTCGACGGCCTCGGCCTGCTTGGGCTTCGAAAGCGTTCTCAACCGCGACTATCCGGTGGTGTTCGCCACGCTCTATATTTTCGCGCTGATCGGCGCTGGTGGTCGAATCTGATCTCCGATCTAACCTACACGTGGATCGATCCGCGCATCGACTTCGAGACGCGCGGAGGTCTGACGTGGACGCGCGCGCTGGAATCGAAAATGCCCGAGACCACGAGCCGTCCGCGCCGGGCGACGTCCGCCACGAGCGGCGCTGCGATCAAAGATGTTCTGCCGCTCAACCAGCGGCGCTGGGAGAACTTCAAGCGCCAACCGCCGCGGCTACTGGGCGCTGTGGCTTTTCCTGGCGTTGTTCCTGATCTCGTTGTTCGCCGAGTTCATCGCCAACGACAAGCCGTTCTTCATTCAGCTATAACGGCAAGTGTCTATTTCCCGGCGGTCTTCACCTATCCGGAGACGGCCTTCCGGCGGCGACCTGTTCGAAACCGCCGCGGACTATCGCGATCCGATACCTGCATAGAGCTGATCGTCGAAGAAGGGCGGCACCATGATCTGGCCGCCGATCCGCTATCTCCTACAACACCCACAATCTCGATCTGCCGACGCCGCGCGTTCTCCGTCCGCCGACCTGGATGCTGACGCGAAGAGCAGTGCAGACATGTCGTCGCAAGCACAAGGTTTCTGCGAGCTGCGGCGACCTCGAATACAACTGGCTCGGCACCGACGACCAGGGCCGCGACGTGGTGGCGCGGCTGATTTACGGCTTCCGCATCTCGGTGCTGTTCGGGCTGACCCTGACCATCATCTCGTCGGTCGATCGGCGTCGCCGCCGGCGCGGTGCAGGGCTATTTCGGCGGCTGGACCGACCTCGCTGTTCCAGCGCTTCATCGAGATCTGGACCTCGGTGCCGTCGCTCTATCTGCTGCTGATCATCTCCTCGGTGCTGGTGCCGGGCTTCTTCGTCCTGCTCGGCATCCTGCTGCTGTTCTCCTGGGTGTCGCTGGTCGGCCTGGTGCGCGCCGAATTCCTGCGCGGCCGCAATTTCGAATACATCCAGGCGGCGCGCGCGCTCGGCGTCTCGAACGCGATCATCATGTTCCGCCACCTGCTGCCGAACGCCATGGTCGCGACCATGACGTTCCTGCCGTTCATCCTGTCGTCGTCGGTGATGACGCTGACCGCGCTCGACTTCCTCGGCTTCGGCCTGCCGCCCGGCTCGCCGTCGCTCGGCGAATTGCTAGCGCAGGGCAAGGCCAACATCCAGGCGCCGTGGCTCGGCCTCACCGGCTTCTTCACGCGTTGCGATCATGCTGTCGCTGCTGATCTTCATCGGCGAAGCGGTGCGCGACGCCTTCGATCCGAGGAAGACGTTCGGGTGAGCGATGGACGCGACCACCGAACCTCTGCTCGTCTGTCCGCGACCTGTCGGTCGCGTTCCGGCGCGGCAGCGCGCGAGATCGCTGGCGGTCGACCGCGTCTCGTTCGACATCGGCAAGGGCGAGACGCTCGCGCTGGTCGGCGAATCCGGCTCGGGCAAGTCGGTGACCGCGCTGTCGGTGATGAAGCTGCTGCCCTATCCGGCGGCGCACCATCCGTCGGGCTCGATCCAGTTCAAGGGCCGCGAACTGCTGACGCATGAGCGAGCGCGAGATGCGCCAGGTGCGCGGCAACGACATCACGATCATCTTCCAGGAGCCGATGACCTCGCTCAATCCGCTGCACACGATCGAGAAGCAGATCGGCGAGATCCTGCTTCTGCATCGCGGGCCTGACCGGACGAGCGGCGCGGGCGCGGATCATCGAGCTGCTCAGCCAGGTCGGCATCCGCGATCCGGAGCGACGGCTGCGACGCTATCCGCACCAGCTCTCCGGCGGCCAGCGCCAGCGCGTGATGATCGCCATGGCGCTCGCGCAACGAGCCCGATCTGCTGATCGCCGACGAGCCGACCACCGCGCTCGACGTCACCGTGCAGGCGCAGATCCTGAAGCTGCTCGAAGGACATGCAGACGCGGCTCGGCATGGCGATGCTGTTCATCACCCACGACCTCGGCATCGTGCGCAAGATCGCCGACACGGTCTGCGTGATGAAGGACGGCAAGATCGTCGAGCAGGGCCCGGTGCGAGCGTGTTTCACGGCGCCCGAGCATCCCTACACGCGGCGCTGCTCGCCGCCGAGCCGAAGCCCGACCCGGCGCCGCTGCGGCCGGAAGCGCCCGTCGTGATCGAGACCGACGACCTCAAGGTCTGGTTTCCGATCAAGCGCGGCGTGCTGCGCAAGGTGGTCGGTCACATCAAGGCGGTCGATGGCGTGTCAGCATCGAGGTGCGCAAGGGCGAGACGCTCGGCGTCGTCGGCGAATCCGGCTCGGGCAAGACCACGCTCGGCCTCGCGATCCTGCGGCTGATCTCGTCGCAAGGCCCGATCGTGTTCATGGGCGAGCCGATTGCAGGGCCTCAGCTTCAAGGAGATGCGGCCGTATCCGCCGCGACATGCAGATCGTGTTCCAGGATCCCTACGGCTCGCTGTCGCCGCGCATGTCGGTCGTCCGACATCATCGAGGAAGGGCTGTGGGTGCATCATCCCAGCCTGTCGGCGGCGCGAGCGCGAGCAGGCGCGTGGTCGCGGCGCTGACGCGACGTCGGCCTCGATCCGGAGACGCGCTTTCCGCTATCCGCACGAATTCTCCGGCGGCCAGCGCCAGCGCATCGCGGTGGCGCGCGCGATCGTGCTGGAGCCGACCTTCGTCGTGCTCGACGAGCCGACCAGCGCGCTCGACATGCTGATCCAGTCGCAGATGGTCGACCTGCTGCGCGACCTGCAGAAGCGGCACGACCTCACCTACCTGTTCATCTCGCACGACCTGCGCGTGGTGGCGGCGTTGGCGAGCCGGCTGATGGTGATGCGCAACGGCAAGGTGGTGGAGGAGGGCGCCGCGGCCGAGCTGTTCAAGGCAGCCGAAGAGCGACTACACCCGCGCGCCGTTTGCTGCCGCCTTCAAGCTGGAGACCGCGCCCGAAGGCGTCGTGGCGCAATGATCCGCGTCCAAGCAGCACATGGCTGGTGGCGTTCTATCTGCGTCGTAGCAACGGCGCCGCGGGCGCCGCCCAATTTGGCCCCGACCAGTATCCCGCTCAAGAGCCGACGACGGCGAGTCCGATCACCAATTTCGATCTGCGGCGCGGAGCTTGTCGGCGCGGCCCTGCTAAGCTGCCGGGCCAGGTCGCTGGTCTGGCAATCCGCACGGCGATGTCACGCTTGCTGCAATTCTTACGGACCTCAATTGTCCGTTTTGCCGCGAGGGCGGCCGCGGACGTTGACGCGCTTCGTTCGAGCCGACAAGAAGCTCAAATTAGCGTTCCCCACGCCGTCTTGTCCGTTCAGTCGGGTTTCAAGGCGCGCCCGTCGAGCTTGCGGCCGGTGAAATGTTGACCCCCTCGAAAAATACCTGAATTTCATCGCGTCATGGATATACGCGGGTCGCGGCTTGATCGATGAGGGCGGCGCGTGCTTGCCGCAGCCGAAGCCATCGGTCTCGATCGTCAGAACTGGCCGAGTCCGCCAATACCGAAAGCATGCTCGCTATTCTCAAGCAAAACGCTGATTTTGGTTCGATGCCAAGCTGATTGGTGACACCCGCCTATGTCGTCAATGGTGTGGCCATTCCTGGACCATCCAGGTCTCAAGTCATTGCAGGCCGTAATCCGCTCGGTGCGCAGTTGCCGCAAGGTGGTTCGCCAGGATTCTTCGGACGCTGGTGACTGGAGCCGGCCGCTTTGATGCGCATGATCGCGTCCGTGGCGGGTTCAATTGCGACCATCATGTATGGGCATTTGCGTGAACAAGCGTTTCGGGATCAATCGCAATGGCGACGTGGTCCTTCCAGAACACGAGATCGCCTCTGCGCAAGCTTCGCAAGCGAAGACAATTTTCCGAGCGCGCGCTCCTGCATGTCGCTGTCGCGTGGGCACGGGAACGCCGCAGGCCGTGCAGCGCGACCTGCACCAGGCCCGAGCAGTCCGAGGCCGAGGCTGGTCTCTGCCGCCCCAGAGATAGGGCGCGCCGGAGAAACCGCTTCGGCGACCGCGACGACGTCGGGCTTCCGCAGCGTCGAGCGGCGCCAGGTGGCGCTCGGCGGACATGTCCAGCCGGATGCCGTCACCGCGAAAGAGCGCCGCTATCGCGCGACCGCGACGCCGTGCAGCCGGGCAGCGCGCCGATTGGCGGCAGCTTGTATCGACGGGCCAGGGAAAGCGATGCGTGCGCGGCGCCGCGACCTTGTGGGTCTGCTGCCGGTCCAGGCGGCGCGAGCGCGTTCGCCGGGAGCCAACCGACATAGCCGTCGGCGTCCGAGCTGGCCCCAGGCCCAGCCTTCCGCCGGTCGTTTCCTGTAGACCGTGACGCGCTCGCCCATGAGGCGCCTCGGTATCGAGCGGCGCGATCGGGCGATGGCGCTGCGGCGCAGCGCCGTGACCGGCTCGACGACTTTGCGCTGCTCGCTGCCTTCGACGAAGCGCGCGGCCTGCGACCTATGCCGCGCAGGTGATTGCCGGCGAGCTCGGGCCGGAGAGGATTGATGCGCGGGTCGAGGCTGCGACGCATCGGTTCAAGCCATAGCGCGGAGCGAGCAACGCATAGAGAGCGCGCGCCGCCTGGCACTCGGCGCCTCTCCGGCCGCCCCGGCTGTGCCGTCTGGCGTCCAGGCATAGATATCGCAATGCAGCCATGGCCTTGTCGGATTTACGAACGGCGGCGCAGGAACAATGCGCGGCGGTGATCGAGCCGGCAAGTCCGCCGGCTCCGAACGTTGTTGAGGTCGCGCGACCTTCGGAATCGAGGAAGCGCGTCGTAGGGGCGCCACAGCGGCAGCCGCCAGAGCGGATCGCTCTCGTCTGCTGCGCGGCGGCGCATACGCTCGGCGGCGAGCGTCGTCGTCGTCGGTGAAGAACGGCGGCACATCGGGGCCGAGCGCGACGCGCGCGGCGCCGGTGAGCGTCGCCATGTCGACGATCAGCGATCGGGCGCTCTCCTCGTCGGCGAGCGCGAGCGCATCGGCGAGGATCAGCCGGCCTTCGGCGTCGGTGCTTGCCGATCTCGACGGTGATGCCCTTGCGCGAGACGCTAGACGTCGCGCGGGCGGAAGGCTGGCAGCCGGAGATCGCGTTCTCGACCGCCGGGATCAGCACGCAGCCGGACTTTCAGCTCCGCGCGCCATCATCATGTGCGCGAGCGCTAGCACAGTCGCCGCGCCGCCCATGTCCTTCTTCATGTTGAGCATGCCGGTCTCGGGGCTTGATGTCGAGCCCGCCGGTATCGAAGCACACGCCCTTGCCGACCAAGCGTGATCTTCGGGATCGCGTTCGCTTCGCCCCACGTCATGTCGATGATCAGCCGCGGTGCGCGCGGCCGGCGGCGCGACCGACCGCGTGGATGAGCGGAAAGTTCTTGGCGCAGTGTCGTCGCCGCATGGTCACTGTATCGTGGCGCCGAATGCTTTTTGCGAGTAGCGCGGCTGCGGCCTCCGAGTTCAGCGGGCCCCATGTCGTTCGACGGCGTGTTCGATGAGGTGCGTGCAGAGGCGTTACGCCTTCGACAGCGTGGCTCAACGCTCGCCGTCGACGCCTTCCGGAAGGACGAGGCGTACGTTGCGCGCTTCCGATTTGCGATATCGCGAGAATTGATGGCTGCCGGCGAGCGCAAATGCCAACGCAGCGAGCCGTGTGTCGTGCGGCCACTGTTGGCAAAACGGTAGGTTCCCGCCGGCAAAAAGACCGGCCAATTGTCCGGGCCTCGGCCGGTCGCGGTCCGGGTCATCCGGGCGCTTCGATTCCGAGACAGCACCCCGGCGAGTTCGCCGTTAGCTGGCTCAGCGGCAGCGACCGGCCAGTGCTTTGCTTCGAGAAGCGAGCCGTGCTGATGAATCGCCTGCTCGGGTGCTGCCCGGCTTTTACGCACTGCGTCAAAGCAGGCGCCATTAACGAACCAGATCGGGATCGCCTGGTTTTTTGCCGGCGGTCGCAAAGGCGGGATGCATGGTTGCTCCGCGGCGTCGCGGGCGCATCGAAGGCTTGGGCAAGTAACCGTCCGGCGCCACTCTGCACGGCAGTTTCCAGTCCGGCATTTTCGAAGCAGCCAAGTGTGGGGCACTGCGCGGTGCCACCGCCGATCGTGAAATCCGAGCAATACGTAACCGAACGAAGTACAAC
>ERZ1370068.10601-contig-9285_pt1 | contig 35800 bp, 48 predicted proteins | sample MGYA00561227_ERZ1370068 | MGnify/ENA primary metagenome ERZ1370068 (study PRJEB38410, sample SAMEA6850437) | metagenome | study: Metagenomic assessment of the ecological functions of the soil: analysis of the soil microbiota associated with the... | reverse complement strand
GGTTACGTATTGCTGGCCTGGCACCGCATGCAGTGCTCGACAGCCATGCAACCAACCTGATGTTGGTGCGCATGAAGCTGCAGCGGCTCGATCAAGAGACCCAGCAAAGCGCGGCCTGAAGGTCCTCAAACGGCGCCGCGCCGGCGTGGGACACCGCAGCGACCGCCACGGATCCGGCTCTGCCAGTCCGCCGGGCGTTGCCCACAAGCGAAGCGGTCGCCAGGCCGCTTCGGGGTAGGTCAGTGCACGACCCGCGCGAACGCGAACTCGCCGCCTCTTGACGTCCACCGGCATCACGTCCTTCGGGGCCGAAGCGTGCCCTCGAGGATCAGCCTGGCCACCGGGTTCTCGATGCGCTGCTGGATCGCGCGCTTCAGCGGCCGCGCGCCGAACACCGGGTCGAAGCCGACCTTGGCGATCTCGGCCAGCGCCGCCGGCGAGACGTCGAGCTTCATGTCCATCTTCTCCAGGCGCGCCTCGAGCACCTTGAGCTGGATGCTGCGCGATCGATTCGATGTGCTTGCTGGTCGAGCGCGTGGAACACCACGGCCTCGTCGATGCGGTTGAGGAACTCGGGCCGGAAATGCTGCTTGACCTCGACCCACACCGCGTCGCGGATGCAGCTCGCTGCGCTGGCCCGACCATCTGCATGATCATCTGCGAGCCCAGGTTGCTGGTCATCACGATCACCGTGTTCTTGAAGTCCACCGTGCGGCCCTGGCCGTCGGTCAGGCGGCCATCGTCGAGCACCTGCAGCAGCGCGTTGAAGACGTCCGGGTGCGCCTTCTCGACCTCGTCGAGCAGCAGCACCGAGTAGGGCTTGCGGCGCACGGCCTCGGTGAGCTGGCCGCCCTCGTCGTAGCCGACGTAGCCCGGCGGCGCGCCGATCAGGCGCGCTCACCGAGTGCTTCTCCATGAACTCGCTCATGTCGATGCGGATCATGTGGTCCTCGCTGTCGAACAGGAACCCGGCCAGCGCCTTGCACAGCTCGGTCTTGCCGACGCCGGTGGGGCCGAGGAACAGGAACGAGCCGAGCGGCCGGTTCGGGTCCGACAGGCCGGCGCGCGAGCGGCGGATCGCATCGGCCACCGCGGCGATCGCCTCGTCCTGGCCGACCACGCGCTCGTGCAGCTTGGCTTCCATCTGCAGCAGCTTGTCGCGCTCGCCCTGCATCAGCTTCGACACCGGGATGCCGGTGGCGCGCGACACGACCTCGGCGATCTCTTCGGCGCCGACCATCGTGCGCAGCAGCTGCGGCTTGCCGCGTCTTGCCTCTTGCCGGACTTCCTTGGCCTGCGCTTCCTTCAGGCTGCTTCTCGAGCTCGGGCAGCTTGCCGTACTGCAGCTCGGCGACCTTGTTGAAGTCGCCCTTGCGCTTCGAGCTCTTCGATCTGGAGCGTGATGCGGTCGATCTCTTCCTTCACCTGCGCCGAGCCCTGCGCGGCGGCCTTCTCGGCCTTCCAGATCTCCTCGAGGTCGGCGTACTCGCGCTCGAGCCTGGCGATCTCGCTCCTCGATCAGGCCGGCGGCGCTGCTGTCGAGGCCTCGTCCTTTCCTTCTTGACCGCCTCGCGCTCGATCTTGCAGCTGGATCAGCCGGCGGTCGAGCTTGTCCATCGCCTCGGGCTTGGAGTCGATCTCGATCTTGATCTTGGCCGCGGCCTCGTCGATCAGGTCGATCGCCTTGTCGGGCAGGAAGCGGTCGGTGATGTAGCGGTGCGAGAGCTCGGCCGCGGCGACGATCGCCGGGTCGGTGATCTCCACGCCGTGGTGGACCTCGTACTTCTCCTGCAGGCCGCGCAGGATGGCGATCGGTGGCCTCGACCGCTCGGCTCGTCGACCAGCACCTTCTGGAAGCGGCGCTCGAGCGCGGCGTCCTTCTCGACGTACTTGCGGTATTCGTCGAGCGTGGTCGCGCCGATGCAGTGCAGCTCGCCGCGCGCCAGCGCGGGCTTGAGCATGTTGCCGGCGTCGATGGCGCCTTCGGCTTGCCGGCGCCGACCATCGTGTGCAGCTCGTCGATGAACAGGATGATGCGGCCTTCGTCGGCCGCCACTTCCTTCAGCACGGCCTTCGAGCCGCTCCTCGAACTCGCCGCGGTACTTGGCGCCGGCCAGCAGCGCCGGCCATGTCGAGCACCAGCACGCGCTTGTTCTTCGAGCGAATCGGGCACCTCGCCGTTGACGATGCGCTGCGCCAGGCCTTCGACGATCGCCGTCTTGCCGACGCCCGGCTCGCCGATCAGCACCGGGTTGTTCTTGGTGCGCCGCTGCAGCACCTGGATGGCGCGGCGGATCTCGTCGTCGCGGCCGATCACCGGGTCGAGCTTGCCCTGGCGCGGCGCGCTCGGTGAGGTCGAGCGTGTACTTCTTCAGCGCCTCGCGCTGGCCTTCGGCCTCGGCGCTGAATCGACCTTCTGGCCGCCGCGCACCGCGTCGATCGCGGCTTCGAGCGCCTTGCGTGTCAGGCCGTGGCCGCGCACCACGCCGCCGAGATCGGCTCTTGCTGTCGGCCAGCGCGAGCAGGAACATCTCGCTGGCGATGAACTGGTCGCCGCGCTTGCCGGCCTCCTTGTCGGCCGCCTGCAGCAGCGACACCAGGTCGCGCCCGGGCTGCACCGGCTGCCGCCGCCCTGCACCTGCGGCAGCGCGTCGATCGGCGTGTCTCCATCGCCGTGCTGCAGCGCCGCCGTGTTGGCGCCGGCGCGATCGAGCAGCGCCTTCGGGCCGTCGGGCTGCGCCAGCATCGGCCGCCAGCAGGTGGGCTGGCTCGATGTAGGGGTTGTCGCGCGCGACCGCCAGGCTCTGGGCCGTCGGCCAGGGCCTGCTTGAACGCAGTGGTCAGGCTTGTCCGAGACGCATGGGATGTCCTCCGGACTGCCAACGCAGGTGAGGAGGCCTGGCGCCATTTCAAGCGCGCTGCGCAACGTGCGCGGTGACTCTGCGGCGGGTCAGTCTGCGCCAAATCAAACAGGCCAAGCGCGGTGTCGAGCCCAACGCTCTCACTGATCGCGTCGCCCGCCGGCGGTAGCGGCTGGCGCTGAAACAACAGCGGCGCGCCTGAGTGCGCGCTGTGATGCAAGCACCTCGCCGATGAACAGCACGTGGTCGCCGTGTCGTTGAGCCGTTGCGCCGAGCGCACTCGAACACCGGCCAGCGCACCGGCCAGCACCGGCGTAGCCGCGGCGCCCGCGGTGCCAGCGCCCATGCTTCGAAGCGCTTGGCGCATGGCGCGCGCGCTGGCGAAATCGGCGCGACAGCTCCAGGTGCGCCTCAGGTCAGCACGCGTTGATCGCGAAGTGCTCGGCCGCCTCAAAGGCCGGCAGGCTCGGGCTCTCGCGGCGCAGCGACCAGCTGCACCAGCGGCGGCTCGAGCGACAGCGCGCCGAACGAATTGACGGTCAAGCCCGATTGATCTCGCCGGCGGCATCGCAAGCAGGTCGCCAACGTCACGCCGGTGGCAAAGCGTCCCAGCGCCGAACGCAGAGCCGCCGACTCAGCGCCTCCTCGAACGGGCCGCGGGTCATCTTTACGCGCCCACCGACGCGCGCGTTAGCCATGCGAGCCGGGATCGCTCTCCACCCGGCGTTGCGTCCGTCCAGTTCCACGCCCCCAGCGCCAGGGCGGCGTCGTCGGCCTGCCGCGCATCGACCCAGCGCGCGCCCTCGGCGTGGTCCTCCTTCCAGAAAGGCGCCTGAGTCTTCAGGTAGTCCATCAGGAACTCGCAGGCCTGAACGCTTCGCGCGCGATGCGCCAGAAGTCACCGCCACCAGCACGATCTGGTCGCCGCGGCAGCAGTGGCCGACGCGATGAATCACGCGCGCGCCGCGGATGCCAAAGCGCCGGCGCGCCTCGTCGACCATGGCCTCGATCGCGTGCTCGGTCATGCCAGGGTAGTGCTCGAGTTCCATCGCACTGATCTGTGCACCGTCATTGCGGTCACGCATGGTGCCGACGAAGGCGGCCACTGCGCCGACTTGCGGCATCGCCGTCGCGCAAGGCGGCCACCTCGGCGGCCGAGGTCGAAGTCGGCTTGCTGGACGGTCACGACACTGCGTTGCGTGCGCACGATTCTGTCATGCGGCCCCGCGTCGCCGCCAACGGCCCGCCAGGGGGACCTTCAACCGCCAGGTGACCGGCGGAAGAAGGCCACCTCGGCACCCGCGCAGCGCAGCGTCCTGCCGGCCATCACCTGGTCGAGCGCGCAACGCACCGCGCGACCGCGCGCCAACAGCCGCGCGTGTTCGCCGCCGCGCGCCACCAAGCGTGTCGCGCAGCGCACCCACGGTCGAGCCGGGCGCGAGCTCCATCGTCTCGCCTCAGGCGCCCAGGCCTCGCGCAGCGACGCGAAGTAGCGCACCTGCACCCGCGCCATCGGTCGTGACGCTCATGCCAGCAGCAGCGGCAACGGCAGCGAAGCGCACCGTGTCGCCGCGCGCGATGCGCCTGCGACGGCGGGTTGTCCACCAGCCCGTCGGCCCACACCATCGAGGTCAGCACGCCTGAACTCTGGTTGGGAACAGCTCTGAGCGTGCCGTCGGTCGCCCACGCGCAGGCACGCAGGAACTCGCGCCGCGAGTTGGGCCGCGGCCAGTCGAAGCCAGCGGCCATGGCCACGCGCGCGCGGCGCCTGGCGGCGACGCGCCTGCCAGCACGCAGCACCGGCATCACGGCCAGCAGAAAGGTCACGGTGCTCGACACCGGGTTGCCCGGCAGGCCCCGATGTAAAGCGCCTCGCCGCCGCCGCCGCGACGCACCGAGCCGAACGCCAGATGGCTTGCCCGGCTTTGATTGCCACCGACCACAGATCGAGCCGGCTCCTCGGCCTGCAGCGCCGGCTTCAGGTGATCTTCTTCGCCCACCGAGACGCCACCGCAGGTGAGCACGAGGATCGGCTCGTTGCCGCGGCGACGCCGCAGCGCGTCGCGCGTGGCGTCGAGCTTGTCGGGCACGATGCCCAGATCGATCGACCGTCGCAGCCAGCCGCCTGCAGCAAGTCCGCGCAAGCGTGAAGCGGTTGAGTTGTAGATCGCACCGGGCTTCAACGGCTCGCCCGGCATCGCCAGTTCGTCGCCGGTGGAGAACAACGCCACCCGCGGGCGCCGCCACACCTGCAGCGCGGCCGCGCCAACCGAGGCCGCCATGCCCATCGCCTGCGCGGCGTCAGGCGCGTGTGCCGGCCGCGCAGCACCACGGCATCGCGCATGCACGTCTTCGCCGCGCCGCGCGAATCGCCATGGCCGGCACTCGGCGCACGTTGACGCACGCGCACGCGCCGAGCTCGCCGTCGCGCGTCGGAGCGATCGCCTCGCATTGCTCCTGCATCACCACCGTGTCCGCGCCCGCGGGTACTTGCGCGCCGGTGAAGATGCGCGCCGCGCTGCCCGGCTGCAGCGGCTGGCACCGACCTGGCCGGCCGCGATGCGTTGCGATCACCGGCAACACGGTGCCCTCGGCGGGCACGTCGGCCGCGCGCATCGCATAGCCGTCCATCTCGCTGTTGTCTTCGGGCGGCACGTCGAGCGCAGAGCGCACGTCCTTGCGCCAGCACTCGCTGCAGCGCGTCGAAGGTCGACGCCGTCCTCGCGCACGGTGGGCGCATGGCCGCGAGCGCCCTCGATCAGCCGCGCCACGGCCTCGTCCAGGCTCAACATCGGCGCCTGGTCGGGCTTGCTGCTGTATTCACCGTTGCGCGCCATCGTCAGACGTGCATTGTGCCAGCCATCGTCAAGCGTGCTCGCCAGAGCCGAGCGGTCGCGCAAGCCGACCACGCGCAGGCGCTTCAAGCGGCGTCGTGCGCCGCGATCAGTGCCTTGACGCGCGTCGGCGTCTCGGCCGGCAGCAGCTGGCAGCGCCGCGGCAGCGTCTCCAGGCCTGTCAGGCTGCCGGCCGCGGCGGTTAGCGTGCCGATGGCTTCGACGATGGTCTCGGCGAACTTCACCGGCAGCGCGGTCTCGAGCGCGACGATCGACCTCATCGGGCTGCCGCAGTTCGCGCGCCACCTTGATGCCGTCGGCCGTGTGCGGATCGATCAGGTCGCCGGTGCTGCTGCCAGACCTGGCGGATCGTGGCCAGGCGATCGGCGTGGGTGCTGCGTCCCGAGACGAAGCCGAACTGCGCGCAGCGCGTATGCGTGGCGCGCGTCGAGGCGCGAAACCGCCGTCGCGCGCAATGCGCCGGCCGAACAGCTCGCGCGTGCGTGCGCGTGTCGCGCTCCGAGCAGATCGCAGACGAAGCGCTCGAAGTTCGACGCCTTGCTGATGTCCATCGACGGGCTCGACGTCTCGTGCGTCTCGGCGGCCGCACGCACGCGATAGCGCCCGCTGCGGAAGAATTCGTCGAGCACGTCGTTCTCGTTGGTGGCGACGATCAGCCGCCCGATCGGCAGGCCCATCATGCGCGCCACATGTGCCGGCGCAGACGTTGCCGAAGTTGCCCGAAGGCACCGCGAAGCTGACGCGCTCGGCGTTGCTGCGCGTCGCCTGGAAGTAGCCGGCGAAGTAGTACACCACCTGCGCCACCAGCCGCGCCCAGTTGATCGAGTTGACGCTGCCGATGCGGTGCTGCCGCTTGAACGCGAGGTCGCCCGGCCACCGCCTTGACGATGTCCTGGCAGTCGTCGAACACGCCTCGATCGCGATGTTGTGGATGTTGGCGTCTTGCAGGCTAGTACATCTGCGCCTGCTGAAACGGGCTCATGCGTCCCTGCGGCGACAGCATGAAGACTTGCACGCCGCGCTTGCCGCGCATCGCGTACTCGGCCGCACCGCCGGTGTCGCCCGAGGTGGCGCCCAGGATGTTGAGGCGTTCGCCGCGCGCGCGCCGAGTTCGTACTCGAACAGCGCGCCGAGCAGTTGCATCGCCATGTCCTTGAAGGCCAGCGTCGGCCCGTTGGACAGGCCCTGGATCCACAGGCCCGGCTCGAGCGCGCGCAGCGGCGTGATCGCATCGCTGCCGAACACGCTGCGGTCATAGGTCTTGCGGCACAACGCGCGCAGGTCGGCGGCTGGAATGTCGTCGATGTACAGCGACAGGATCTCGAATGCCAGGTCGGCGTACGGCAGAGCGCGCCAGCGCGCCAGCGTGGCCGCATCGACCTTCGGGTAGCGCGCGGGCAGGTACAAGCCGCCGTCGGGAGCCAGGCCTTCGAGCAGGATGTCGCAGAAGGCGCGCGGCGTGGCGTCGCCGCGCGTGCTGACGTACCTCAATTGAGTTCTTCTTTGCGAATGCGCACGATCGGCGCCAGCACGCGTGGGCAGCGCCTGCATCGTCGCCATCGCCTGGTTCATGCAGCCCTCGCGCGTGTCGTGCGTCAGGATGATCAGGTCGGTCTGGCGTCTCGCCCTCGGCGGATTCGCGCTGCAGCACAGCGTCGATCGAGATGTCGTGCTCGGCCAGGATGGTGGTGATGCGCGACAGCACGCCGGTCTGGTCGGCCACGCGCAGCCGCAGGTAGTAGGCGGTGACGACTTCGCGCCATCGGCAGGATCGGCGTGCTGGGCCAGCGCGTCGGGCCGGAACGCCAGGTGCGGCACGCGGTGGTCGGGGTCGGCGGTGTGCAGCCGGGTGATGTCCACCAGGTCGGCCACCACGGCCGATGCGGTGGGCTCGGAGCCAGCACCCTTGCCGTAGTACAGCGTGGTGCCGACGGCGTCGCCCTGCACCACCACCGCGTTCATCGCGCCCTCGACGTTGGCGATCAGGCGCTTGCTCGGAATCAATGTCGGGTGCACGCGCAACTCGATGCCTTGCGCCGCGCGCCGGCGCCATCGCGATCAGCTTGATGCGGTAGCCGAGCTGCTCGGCGTAGCGGATGTCGGTGGCCTGCAACGCGGTGATGCCTTCGACGTGCGCGCTTGCTGGAACTGCATCGGCACGCCGAACGCGATCGCGCACATGATCGTGGCCTTGTGCGCGGCGTCGACGCCCTCGATGTCGAACGTCGGGTCGGCCTCGGCATAGCCCAGGCGCTGCGCCTCCTTGAGCACGGTGGCGAAGTCCAGCCCCTTGTCGCGCATCTCGCTCAGGATGAAGTTCGTCGTGCCATTGACGATGCCGGCCACCCATTCGATGCGGTTGGCGGTCAGTCCCCTCGCGCAGCGCCTTGATGATCGGGATGCCGCCGGCCACCGCGGCCTCGAATCCGATCATCACGCCCTTGGCGTGCGCGGCGGCGAAGATCTCGTTGCCGTGCACCGCGAGCAGCGCCTTGTTGGCGGTGACCACGTGCTTGCCTTTGGCAATGGCCTCGAGCACCAGCGGTCTTGGCAGTCGTCGTGCCGCCGATCAGCTCGACCACGATGTCGATAGCCGGGGTCGGCGATGATGCGCCGCGCGTCGTCGACCACCTGCGCGCGCGTCGCCGACGATGCTGCGAGCACGCGCAAGATCGAGGTCGGCCACCACCGCGATCGCGGATCGCGCGGCCCGGCGCGGCGCTGGATTTCTTCCTGGTTGCGCTGCAGCACCTTGAACGTGCCGCTGCCGACCGTGCCGATGCCCAGCAGACCGACCTGGATCGGTTTCACTTGGCGCTCCTCATGTCGGTAGTGCTCGAGGAAGCGCTCGATGCGGCCAATGGCTTCCGTCAGGTCGTCGGGGTTGGGCAGGAACACGAGGCGAAAGTGATCCGGCCGTCGGCCAGTTGAAGCCGGTGCCCTGCACGATCAGCACCTTCTCCTCGGCGAGCAGCTCGTAGGCGAACTGCTGGTCGTCGGCGATCGGGTAGATCTTGGGGTCCAGCCGCGGAAACATGTACAGCGCCGCCTTCGGCTTGACGACGCTGACGCCCGGGATCGCGGTCAGCAGTTGGTAGGCCAGGTCGCGCTGCTTGGCCAGGCGCCCGCCGGGCGCCACCAGGTCCTTGATGCTCTGGTAGCCGCCCAGCGCCGTCTGGATGGCCAGCTGCCCCGGCGTGTTGGCGCACAGGCGCATCGACGACAGCATGTTCAGGCCCTCGATGTAGTCCTTGGCGTGGCGCTTGTCGCCCGACACCACCATCCAGCCGGCGCGATAGCCGCAGGCGCGATAGTTCTTCGACAGGCCGTTGAAGGTGACGAACAGCACGTCGTCGGCCAGCGACGCGATGCTGGTGTGCGCTGTGGCCGTCGTACAGCGTCTTGTCGTAGATCTCGTCGGCGAACACGATCAGGCCGTGGCGGCGCGCGATGTCGACGATCTCCTTCAGCAGCTCCGGCGGATACAGCGCGCCGGTCGGGTTGTTCGGGTTGATGACCACGATGCCGCGCGTGGCCGGCGTGATCTTGCGCCGCAGGTCGGCCAGATCGGGCAGCCAGTCGGATTGCTCGTCGCACAGGTAGTGCACCGGCGTGCCGCCCGACAGCGACACCGCTGCGGTCCACAGCGGGTAGTCGGGCGCCGGCACCAGGATCTCGTCGCCCGAGTCGAGCAAGCGCGTTGAGGCTGACATAGCGATCAGCTCGGAGGCGCCGTTGCCGAGGTAGACATCGTCGACGCCGACGCCGGCGATGTGCTTTTCCTGCGTGTAGTGCATCACCGCCTTGCGCGGCGCGAACAGGCCCTTGCTGTCGGTGTAGCCCGCGCTGCGCCGGCAGGTTGCGGATCATGTCCTGCACGATCTCGTCGGGCGGGTCGAAGCCGAACACGGCCAGGTTGCCGATGTTCAGCTGGATGATCTTGTGGCCCTCCTCCTGCATCTGGCGGGCCTTCTCGAGCACCGGGCCACGGATGTCGTAGCCCACGTCGGCCAGCTTGCTGGACTTGGCGATCGGCTTCACCAAACGACTCCTCGGTTGTGCTGCAGAGCAGCCGAGTTTGCTGCGCTGCGCCATCTACAATTTAACCATAGCGACTTTCGGCGACTGGACCGCTTCGGTGTCCGCCGCCGAAGCTCGTGAGCACAAGCGGCCGCGCAACGTGAAATTCCAGCCAGATTTCCTCGACGGGGTGAACACGATCTCGCGCCACGACGGCAGCTGGCGTATGGGTGGGAGCACAGGCCTACCAACGACAGCGCCATCGTGCCGTGGTCCGGCGCGGTGCGAGCCTGGCCGCCGCGCCGCTTCGACGACCTCACTCAGGCCGACTTCGACAGCCTGTTGCAGGACAAGCCCGAACTCGTGATCTTCGGCAGCGGAGCGCGCCTGCGGTTTCCGCGACCGGCGCTGCTGCGCGGCTTGATCGAGCGCGCGTCGGCTTCGAGACGATGGACACGGCAGCGGCCTGCCGCACCTACAACGTGCTGGTCAGCGAGGGGCGCAACGTGGTTGCTGCATTGTTGTTCGAGGCGAGCCTGAGGGTCGTGCGCGTCGTCACGCCGGGCGCAGCGCGCCCATGCCCCGCGCCGGGGTGTCACCTGCGAAACTTTATAATCACCGGCTGTGCCTATTCGGGCACCACCGACAATCACAACGCACCTCATGACGCCTGTCCTGAACAAACCCCTGCCCGAGTTCGAAGCCGTCGCGACCAGTGGGGTGAAGTTCACGCCCCAGGGATTTGTCGGCAAGGTGGTGGTCTTGTACTTCTACCCGAAAGACCACACCCCCGGCTGCACCACTGAGGCCATGCAGTTCCGCGACCGGCACAAAGACTTCGTCAAGGCCGGCGCCGTGGTGTTCGGCGTGTCGCGCGACAACATGGCGTCACACGAAAAGTTTCGCCAGAACCTCGAGCTGCCGTTCGATCTGATCGCCGACACCGAAGAAAAGCTGTGCCACATGTTCGGCGTGGTGAAGAACAAGATCATGTACGGCAAGAAGGTCAAGGGCATCGAGCGCAGCACCTTCCTGATCGACGCCAAAGGTGTGTTGCGCGCCGAGTGGCGCGGCATCAAGGTGGCCGGCCACGTGGACGAGGTGCTCAAGGCCGTGAAGGAGTTGAAGAAAGTCGGGCTGATTCACCGTGGCCGGGGTGGCGCATAATGCCGCCATGCCCGTGAGTCGCGAACAGCGTTTCACCCGTTGAACGAAAGCCGCACAGACGACTGTGCGGCTTTTTTGTTTGGTCCGCGCCGTACCCGCCTTATGCCACTGCCCAAGCCGCCTGCCTCCAAAGCCACCCTGCTGTCAGCCACCGACTACGAAACCCAGGCCGCCGCGCGCACCGCCAAACGCTCGCTGCAACCCGCCCACGATGCCGGCAAAGAGGCGCTGGCGCTGACCAACGCCGGCTGACCGCAGTCGGCCGCACCCGCGGCTGGAAGCCAAGCCGCTCTCAGCCCAAGACGGCAGCGGCGGCAATCGCCGTACCGCTGGAAAGCCGCGCGCGGCTCGCCCGGCCGGACCGAAACGCCTGTTCGTGCTCGACACCAACGTGCTGATGCACGACCCGCTGTGCCTGTTCCGCTTCGAAGAGCACGACATCTTCCTGCCGATGATCACGCTGGAGGAACTCGACAGCCACAAGCGCGGCATGAGCGAGGTGGCGCGCAACGCCCGCCAGGCCAGCCGCGAGCTCGACGCGCTCGCCTCGGGCAGCGAGCTCAATCCGAAGGACGGCATTGCGCTGTCCAAGACCGGCAAGCGCGAGGCGCTGGGCCGCTTGTTCTTCCAGGAGACGCTGCTGGAGGTCAAGCTGCCTGCCGGGCTGCCGCAGGGCAAGGCCGACAACCAGATCCTGGGTGTCGTGAAGTCGCTGCGCGAGCAGCATCCTGGGCGCGACATCGTGCTGGTGTCCAAGGACATCAACATGCGCGTCAAGGCGCGCGCGCTGGGCCTGCCGGCCGAGGACTACCAGAACGACAAGACGCTCGACGACGGCGACCTGCTCTACACCGGCCTGCTGCCGCTGCCGCCAGATTTCTGGGAGCGCCATGGCAAGACCATGGAGAGCTGGAGCCAGGGCGGCCACACGTTCTACCGCATCGCCGGTCCGCTGGTGCCGGCGCTGATGATCAACCAGTTCGTCTATCTCCGAGTCGCCCAGGCGCCGCGCCGCTGTATGCGCGGGTCGGCGAGATCACCGGCAAGACCGCGGTGCTGAAGACGCTGAAGGACTACACGCACGCCAAGAACGCGGTGTGGGGCGTCACCGCGCGCAACCGCGAACAGAATTTCGCGCTCAACCTGCTGATGGACCCCGAGGTCGACTTCATCACCCTCGACCGGCACCGCCGGCACCGGCAAGACGCTGATGACGCTGGCCACCAGCTTGTCGCAGGTGCTGGACGACCGCCGCTACACCGAGATCATCGTCACCCGGGTCACCGTGCCGCTGGGTGAAGACATCGGCTTCCTGCCGGGCACCGAAGAAGAAAAAGATGGGCCCCTGGATGGGCGCGCTCGACGACAACCTCGAGGTGCTCGCACGCGGCGACGGCAGCTCGGGCGAATGGGGCCGCGCCGCGACGCAAGACCTGGTGCGCAGCAAGATCCGCATCAAGAGCCTGAACTTCATGCGCGGGCGCACGTTCCTGAACAAGTTCGTCATCATCGACGAGGCGCAGAACCTCACGCCCAAGCAGATGAAGACGCTGATCACGCGCGCCGGCCCGGGCACCAAGATCGTCTGCCTGGGCAACCTGGCGCAGATCGACACGCCGTACCTGAGCGAGGGCAGCTCGGGCCTGACCTTCGCGGTCGACCGTTTCAAGGGCTGGCCGCACTCCGGCCATGTGACGCTGGCGCGCGGCGAACGCTCGCGCCTGGCCGACTACGCGTCTGACGTGCTGTAGCGCTCAGCGCTGCAGGTCTGCGTAGAAGGCCTGCGAGTTGCCGTCGCGGCCAAGGAAGCGGCGCACCAGCTCCTGCGGCAGCACCTGGGCGCCGTTGGCCAAGATCGTGCCCCGATAGCGCCCGCCGACGTTGGGGTCGAGCAGATCGGTGCCGAATGCCGTGCGCAGGTCGGCGGCCACCACCTCGCTCCACAGGTAGCCGTAGTACCCAGCGCCGTAGGCAGCGGCGACATGGCTGAAGCCGGCCGGGAACATCGTGCCGTGCACGTGCCCGAGTGGCGTGGCACCTTCCATGCGCGTCCACAGGGCCATCGGCTCGGGGGCGTCGGCACCGTGCATCGTGAGGTCGAACGCGGCGTAGAGCCACTGCCGCGCGTAGGCCATGCCCTTGCCGTAGCGCTTGGCTGTCTTGGCCTGCGCGAGCAGCGCCGCGGGCACCGGCGCACAAGAGGCGCACACCTCGCGCATGACCTCCAGCACCTTGGGGTCGTACACCCACTGCTTCCAACATCTGCGACGGCGCCTCGACGAAATCTCGCAGCACGCCGGTGCCGGCCTGCGACGAGTGCCGCGTGGCCGACAGGTTGTTGTGCACCGCGTGTCCGAACTCGTGCAGCAGCGTCTCCAGGTCATCGAGCGTCATGCCGTTGCGCCCGACGTTGACCACCAACGCCGCCTGCGGCGCGCGCTTCAGACGCGTTGAGCCGTTGCGATAGCTCCAGACCGCGGCATGGTTGTATTTGCCCTCGCGCGGATACGCGTCGATATACAGCGCCGCGATCGCCTGCCCGCTGGCGGTGTCGATCACTGCATAGGCCTGCACGTCGGGGTGCCAGAGCTTGAGCCCTTCGACGCGCACGTATTGCACGCCCATCATTTTCTCGATCACCCGCATCACGAAGGCCAGGCTGGCCTGCGGCTGGAAAGTAGGCGCGAAAGGCCTCCTGGTCCACCGCATACCGTCCGCGACGAACCCGCTCCTGGTAGTAGGACGACGTCCCAGCGTTGCAGCGTCGCCTGGTCTGCCGGCATACCCCAGGTCGCGCGCCTTGGCTACGCGCAGTTCGCCAAGTTCGGTGGCTTCGCGAGCCGAAACGGCCTTCAGCACATCATCGAGGAACGCCCGCGCCTCGCGCGCAGAGTGCGCCATGCGCCGGCGCAGCGTGAAGTCGGCGTAGCTGGGAAAGTCGAACAAGGCTGGCGTACTCCTTGCGCAACTGACCGATTTCAGCCAACAGCCTGAGGTTGGGCGCACCGCCTTCATTGGTCTTTGCGCGCCACATGCGCTCGCGCGTCGTCGCGTCTTCAGCGCCCTGCATCACCGACGCGTAGGTCGGCGTGTCAACACCGAGCAGCACGTGGCCCTGGTCATCGCGTTTGGCACTGCGCCACGTCGCCTCGGGCACGCCGCGCAACTGCTCGACCGAAAACGGCAGGTGGACGTTCGCTTCGCGAATGTTGCGATCGAACTCCTGGCCAAGCGCCGTGACGCGGTCGTTGATCTCTTTGGCACGCTTGCGCTGTGGAGGCGGCAGGCTGACGCCGGCGTCCTCGAAGTCTTCGCGCAAGCGTCTTCAAACAGCAGCGCGTTGATCGGGTCACGCTCGTCGAGCCGAGAGGTGGCGGCGTACAGCGTGGCGTTCTGGCCGAGGCTGGACGGGAAGTCCTGCCACCGCAACTCGCAGGCGTCGGCGGCATCACGAATCGACTTGTCCGGGGTGGACGTTCGACAGCAGGTAGACCGGGCCGGCCCAATCTTCCATCAGCGCGTTGAGGTCGTCGTAAGCAGCCAGCCACTGGGTATCGCCAGGTCGGCGCTCAAGAGCGCGCAACGCCGCCTTGGCCCGCGCTAAGGCCGTGCTCGCAGTGCGTCTGTAGTGCGGCCACCGATTGGAAGTTGGGAAAGGCCCGCCCTGGCAAGGTGGCGGCGCGAACCCGGCATGGCGCTTCGCTGCGAAGAAAACCAAGCCACCCAAACACCCAACCGACGCATGTGCACTCCCACACGGAGCCGGCATTGTGCGTGCGCTTGGCCGGCCCTGCGCGACACGTGCGACGAAGCGCAGCGCGCAGGCGTCGAGTTCCGGCTTCGATATCAGCGGCCCTAGCGGGTGACCATCTCCTTGATCTGCTGCAGCGCCGTCGGGTCTTCGATGGTCGTCAGGTCGCCGGGGTCGCGCCGCTCGCAGACGGCCTGGATCGCACGGCGCAGCAGCTTGCCCGATCGGGTCTTTGGGCAGCACGCCGACGAAGTGCACACGAGCCGGTCGCGCGACCGCGCCGAGCTGGTCATCGACCACCTTCATGATGTCGCCCTCGAGCTTGAGCGCTCCCTCCGGAGTCGCGACAGGTCGCCGGATCCTTCGGCACCACAAAGGCCATCGCCACCTGGCCCTTCAATGAGTCGGCCACACCGACCACAGCGACTTCCGCCACGTTGGGATGACTGGAGATGCTTTCCTCGATCTCGCGCGTGCCCAGTCGATGCCCGGCGACGTTGATCACGTCATCGGTACGGCCGAGGATGAAGTAGTAGCCCTCCTCGTCCCGGATGCCCCAGTCGAATGTGCTGTAGATCTGGCGCCCTGGGACCGTGCTCCAGTAGGTCTTGACGAACCGTTCGTCATCGCCCCACACTGTTTGCATGCAACCGGGCGGTAGTGGTCCTTCGATGGCCAAAACGCCCTTCTGGTTGGCGCCGCGCAGTTCCTGGCCCGTGACTTCGTCGATCAACTTGACGTCGTAGCCATAGACCGCCTTTCCCGGAGAGCCGAACTTCGGCGGCGCCGGCTCGACACCGTTGCACATGGAGCAGGATGGGCCAGCCGGTCTCGGTCTGCCAGTAGTTGTCGACGATGGGCTTGCCGAGTCCATCGGCGATCCACGCGGCCGTTGGTTCGTCGAGCGGCTCGCCGGCGAGGAACAGCGCCCGCAGCGACGACAAATCGTACTTCCTCAGGAACGCCGGGTCATGCTTCTTCAGCACGCGCACGGCCGTGGGCGCGCTGAACATCGCAGTCACCTGGTACTGCTCGACCAGCTTCCACCAGATTCCCGCGTCGGGCCGGATCGGCAGGCCCTCGTAGAGTAGAGGTCGCCATGCCCGCCAGCAGCGGCCCGTACACGATGTAGCTGTGGCCAACCACCCAACCGATGTCGCTGGTCGAGAAGTAGGTCTCGCCGGGCTCGCCCAGGAAGATGTGCTTCATCGACGCCGCCAATGCGACCGCATACCCACCGGTATCGCGCTGCACACCCTTCGGTCTGCCGGTGGTCCCGCTGGTGTACAGCGTGTAGCTGGGATGTGTGGCGTCGACCCATGCGCACGGCACGGCGGTGTTCAGTGTGCCGCTCGCGCAACGCTGCGAAATCGACGTCGCGTCCCTCAACCCGCGCGAACGGGTTGAGGCCTCGATCGACCATCAGCACCCGCGCCGGCTTGTGCTGCGCCAGCCGGATCGCCTCGTCGAGCAGCGGCTTGTAGGGCATGACCTTGCCGTTGCGGCTACCGGCATCGGCGCTGACGATGACGGCTGGCCGCGCATCGTCGATCCGGCTGGCCAGGCTGACGCTGGCGAAACCGCCGAACACGACCGAATGAATGGCGCCGATGCGCACGCACGCCAACATCGCGAACACCGCTTCCGGCACCATCGGCATGTAGATGAGCACACGATCGCCCTGCTGCACGCCCAGAGCCAGCAGGCAGGCAGCCATGCGTTGCACTTCGGCATGCAACTGCGTGAACGTGTAGACCTGTTCCTGCTCGACTTCGGTCGACACGTAGATCAGTGCTGGCTGGCTGCCCAGCGTCGCCAGGTGACGGTCGACCGCGTTGTGGCACAAGTTCGTGCGTCCCCCAACGAACCAGCGCGCAAATGGCGGATTGCCATAGTCCAGGACACTGATCGAACGGGCGCTGCCAGTCGATCAGCGTGGCCTGCTCGGCCCAGAAGCTGTCGCGTTCTTCGAGCGATCGCCGATGGAATTCGCCGTACCTCATGCCGTGGTCTCCTGCCGCGAGGCATCCAAAGGCCAGTCGCCCGATCGCCATTCTCGGCGCCGATGGCGCCCGCACCCATCGGTGAAGTCAACCACGCAGGTCCAGCAAGAATTGGTAGCGTGAAGCCGGTGAAGCCGGTGAAGCCGGTAGCCGGTAGCTGGTGAAGCCGGTGAAGCCGGTGAAGCCGGTGAAGCCGGTGAAGCCGCGATGATCATGTATCACTTGAGATTAATACCACAACCATTTGATTTGAATGTCGTTTATTGACAAGGTACCCGCAGCAGCTTATGGTCGCCGTCATGTCACCATGGCGCTGGTTGGCAGGCTTGGAAATGGCTGCAGCCTTCTTGCTGCTGGGCGCGTGCGCCACGCAAGGTCCCACGCCAAGCGCTGCGAGCACGGCCCCAACGCCGTCGCGCGGCGCCCTTCGAGCCCTGCGTCCAGCGCCGCCGGCGATCTCGTGATCGCAGCGATGACGTTTCTCGACCGCCCCTATCAGGCCGGTGGCGACAGCGCCGAAACCGGCTTTGACTGCAGCGGCTTCACCCGATATGTGTTCGTGCAGGCGTTGGGCATCGAGCTGCCGCGCGCAGCGCGCTGGAGCAGGCGCAAGCGCCAATGCTGCGCCCCGTGTCATCGCGCGACGCGCTGCTGGCCGGGGACCTGGTCTTCTTCAACACGCAGCATCGATCCTTCTCGCACGTGGGCATCTATCTGGGTGACGGCCGCTTTATCCATGCGCCTCGCACAGGAGCCCAGATCCGCACCGAAAGCATGGCCTCTACCTACTGGTCGCGTCGCTACAGTGGTGCTCGCCGCGCGGTCGCCATCGACGCCAATCCGTAGAAGCCCAGCCCCCTGAAGCACACCTCGACTCCGCTGTGTTGCCAGGCAAACGGCGCAATAGCGGCGATGGGTGAGTCCGTAATCCCGTTGGCCGATCTGCGCTACGCCGCGGCCGTGCCAGCCATCCCCGTGCGGCTGCAAGAACCCACGGGCCGCCTGAGTGACCGGCTGGGGCGAGCCATGCGTGACTTGCGCATTTCGGTGACCGATCGCTGCAACTTTCGTTGCGGCTACTGCATGCCCAAGGCCGTGTTCGATCGCGACTACCAGTTTCTGCCGCAGCACTCGCTGCTGCAGCTTCGAGGAGATCACACGCCTGGCACGGGTCTTCGCTGCACATGGCGTGAGCAAGCTGCGGTTGACCGGCGGCTGAGCCGTTGCTGCGCAGGCATATCGAAGAGTTGGTCACGATGCTGACCGAGTTGCGCGCAGCGTCGATGGCATGCCACTCGAAGTGACCTCACCACCAACGGCTCGCTGTTGGCCGCAAGGCGAAGACGCTGAAAGCGGCAGGGCCTGATCAGAGTCACCGTGAGTCCTCGACTGCGCTTGACGACGCGGTGTTTCGCGCGCATGAACGACGCCGATTTTCCGGTGGCCGACGTGCTCGCCGGCATCGACGCCGCGCTGGCCGTCGGGCTCGCGCCGATCAAGGTGAACATGGTTGTGCAGCGCGGCGTCAACGACCACGAGGTGCTGCCGATGGCGCGCCATTTCCGTGGCCGCGGCATTGTGTTGCGCTTCATCGAGTACATGGACGTCGGTGCAACCAACGGCTGGCGAATGGACCAGGTGGTGCCGTCATCGCAGGTGCTCGGAGCAACTGCAGGCGCATTGGCCGCTCGAACCTCTATCGTCGAGCGCACCAGGCGAGACGGCCGGAGCGCTGGCGTTATCGCGACGGCGGTGGCGAGATCGGCCTCATCTCCAGCGTCACCAAGGCGTTCTGTCGCGATTGCAACGCGCGCGGCTGTCCACGGAGGGCAAGTTGTTCACATGCCTATTCGCCAGCCGGTGGTCACGATCTGCGCGCGCTGCTGCGCGGCGGTCGCAACGATCTGGAGATCGCGTCGGTGCTGGGTGAACTCTGGGGCGAGCGCAGCGACCGCTATTCGGAACTGCGTGGTTCACAGAGCACCGCGACGGCCGGCAGCGAGCGCCGCATCGAAATGCACTACATCGGTGGGTGAGCGAGGACGCAGATCAGCACTGCGCGCTGACCTGCGCCTCGCGAACCAGCTGGGCCTGCAGGCCCAACTGTGGGTGCGCGGTGGCATAGCACCCCGTGGGCCAACCGGCGACTTTCAGCGCGGCACACCATGTTCGCCAGCTCGTCCGCGCGCTCATTGCCCGGATCGCCGGCGTGCCCGCGCACCCAGTGCCAACGCACGTCATGCTGCGATGCCAATGCGTCCAGCCGCTGCCAAAGCTCGATGTTCTTCACCGGTTTCTTGTCAGCAGTGCGCCAGCCGCGTTGTTTCCAGTTGTGGATCCAGGTCGTGATGCCATTCTTCACGTACGCGCTGTCGGTGTAGATCGCGACCTCGCAGCGCTGCGTCAGCGCCGCCAATGCCTCGATCACCGCTGTGAGTTCCATGCGGTTGTTGGTGGTCTGAGCCCGCCACCGAACAACTCCTTCGCGTGGTCACCCCAGCGCAGCAGTGCGCCCCAGCCGCCGGGACCCGCGCCCCATGCGCACCATCGGTATAGACCACCACCGGGTCGCTCATCGCGTCAGTCTCAGTCGATCTCCGCCGTTTCACGGCTGCGCTGAGCCACCGACCGCCGGTGCCGGCTGGGGCTTGAGCTTCTCGCGGCGCGCCAGGCCGACCAGACGCATGCCGCGCACCCGCTTGACGGCAATCACGAAGTACACCGCCCGAGCACTGGCCACCAACGCTCGCCAATGCCTTCGATCCAGGCCCAGCGGTCGAGCGCAAGCCTGCGAGCGCACCGGCGCGCGCCAGCAACCGAAGCGGCCCTGCTCGACCTCGAAGCTGAGCAGGCGCAACCAATCGCGCAACCGCCAGTAACCCATGGAACTCGCCGGCATGCGGCAGGTAACGGCGGCTTTGCGAGAAACCCAGGCGCTGGCGCATCGAGCCCAATCGCTGGCGCAAGCCCCATAGGCTCGCCGGATTAAGCCGACGATCACGACGCGCCCCTCGGGCACCAGCACGCGCTCGATCTCGCGCAGTGTCTCGTGCGGGTCGCGTGCGAGTTCCAGCCCATGTGGCAGCACTGTGCAGAGTCGATGCTCTGGCTGGCGAACGGCAGTGCATCGAAGTCGCAATGCAACGCCACCGGTACGTTGGGCGACTGCGTGGTGATGGGCCCAGCGGCGCCGGCAGCTCGAGTCGCTCGGGCACCACGAGCGAGTCTTGAGCGACCCAGCGATGAGGCATGCGATTGGCGCGCAACGCATCGAGCTGCGGCAGGCCCAGTTGCAGCGCGTGAAAGCCGAACAGATCGGCCACCGCATGATCGATGCGCCCTGTTCCAGTCGAGCAGCAACGGCCCGGCGGGGCTGAGCAGCCAGCTGGCGAACTCTATAATCGCGTCGTCTCGCGTCGTCATACTGTGATGGCGCTTCACTCTGACGGCAGTTGCCGTCGCTCCTCGCTGGCGTTTGAGGGTGCGCCGTATGTTCGCGCCGCCCTGCTGGTGTTGTTGTGACTGCCGGGCATTCTAGTGACCCGAGGTTCTTGGGCCGCCGCGGCCAACCTGTGCGCCGGCGGTGGCGCGACGCAGGTGCCCCGCGCCACCGGGCCCGCACTGCCGGCAGCGTGAATTAAGCACCGTGAAATGGGACGCGATGACTGGACAATGCGCCGAGCCGGCGTCGCCACTGGGCATCGGATCTTGAAACCATTCTTGCGCAACGTGACCGCACCGATCCCTCCTGCTCAACACCGCCCCGAGGCCGCAGCCCGCGATGCCACTGCGTGCGCGCCGTGCTGCGCTTCGTGGTTCGCAGTGGCGGCGATCTCTGCGCTCACGGCTGGTTGCGCCGTGACGCCGCAGGCTCCCAACGACGCGACGCCCAATGGGGAGGCCCCCACGGCGCCCGTGACAGCCGCGCCGAGCCCTGCCCTCGCAGCCGCGTTGCCTCGCAGCACCATTGAGGCCCGCCGCGGCCCCGGCGCCAGCGCCGGCCAACGCAGCGCCCGCGCCGACCCCACCACCTGAGGCGGCCGACCCGTTGCGGCCTCGAGACCCGTGTCGACTTCGACGACCCCAGCGCACGCATCGACCTGTGGTCTCGCCTGCGCGCCGGCTATTCGATGCCGACGATGAGCAATCAGCGGGTTCGCAAGTGGGAGCAGTACTACGCCGAGCGCCCGGACTACGTCGCACGCATGACCGAGCGCGGCGGGCGTTACCTCTATTACGTCGTCGAGGAGCTCGACAAACGCAACATGCCGCTCGACCTCGCGCTGCTGCCGTTCGTCGAGAGCGCATTCAATCCGCAGGCGATGTCGGTGGCGCGCGCCGCCGGCATGTGGCAGTTCATGCCCTCCACCGGCACGCGTGTTCTCGCTCAAGCAGAACGCCTTCCGCGACGACCGCCGCGATGTGCTGGCCTCCACTCGTGCCGCGCTCGATTACCTGCAGAAGCTCGGCACCATGTTCAATGGCGACTGGCAACTGCGCGCTGGCCGCCTACAACTGGGGCGAAGGCAACGTACAGCGCGCCATGCAGCGCAAGCGCGATCGCAACGCACCCAGCGTCTACGAGAGTCTGCGCGGCATGCCGGCCGAAACCCGCGACTACGTGCCCAAGCTGCAGGCGGTGAAGAACATCGTCGCCAAGCCCGAGGCGTTTGGGCTGTCGCTTCCGCCACTGGAGAACCACCCGTACTTCCTGAGCGTGGCGATCGAGCGCGACCTCGACGTCGAACTGGCGGCCAAGCTGGCCGGGATCGGCCTCGAGGAGTTCCAACAGCTCAACCCGCAGATGAATCGGCCGGTGATCCTTGCCGCCGGCACGCCGCAGGTGCTGCTGCCGTACGACGCGGCCAATGCCTTCGTGCGCAACCTGCCCTTGTACGACGGCCCGTTGGCCACCTGGACCGTGTGGGTGGCACCCAAGACGTTGAAACCCGCCGAGGCCGCGCGAGATAGTGGGCATGAGCGAGGCTGGAGTTGCGCGACGTCAACCGCATACCACCCTCGATGCTCGTACAAGCCGGATCCTCGCTGGTGGTGCCTCGCCCGGAACAGACGCTGGTCGACGTGCCCGGGCATCTGGCGGACAACGGGCACCTGGCGCTGGCTGCCCGACACGCGCGGGTTTCGCCGCGTGACCTTTCGTGCCCCGGCGTCGCGGCGACAGCGTCGCCGCGGTCGCGCATCGCTACAACGTGCCAGCAGAGCATGTGGCGATGTGGAACCACGTCGGCGTGGACGCCTCTTTCCGAGGCGGGCAAAACATCGTCGTGATGGTGGCGGCCAAACCGGCGTCGACCCGCAAGGTCGCCGCTTCGGCCAGCAAGCCGGCAAACCTCGCCGCCAAACGCTGAACAGCAGCCGCGTCAGCGACGATCGCTGAGCGCGTGGGCGATCGTCGATAGATCGACGTACTCGAGTTCGCTACCCGCCGGCACACCGCGGGCCAGCCGCGTGACTTTGATGCCGCGCGCTCAACGCCTGCGCGATCAACTGTGCGGTGGCCTCGCCTTCCGCAGTGAAACTCGTGGCGACGATCACCTCTTCGAGCGCAGCATCGTTGGCACGCTCGAGCAGCGGCGCGATGCCGATGTCACGCACGCCCACGCCGTCGAGTGGGCTCAAGCGGCCCATCAGCACGAAGTACAGCCCGCGAAAGCTGCCGGTGCGCTCGAGCGCCGCCTGATCGGCAGGCGTCTCCACCACGGCCAGTAGCCGCGCGTCACGCCGCGCATCGAGGCAGATCGGGCAGACGGACCCTTCGGTGAACGTATGGCAGCGCTCGCAGTGGCGCACCTGCTCATCGGCTGCCCGCAAGGCAGCGGCGATGCGTCGCGCGCCTTCGCGGTCGTGCTGCAGCAAGTGAAACGCCATGCGCTGCGCCGAGCGCGCGCCCACGCCGGGCAGGCGGCGCAGCGCGTCCAACAAGTCTTGCAGTGCGCGCTCGGTCACACGTGGCGTCAAAACGGGAACTTCATGCCCGGAATCTGCGGCATGCCGGCCGTAAGTTTGCCCATCTTCTCCTGCGATGTGGCCTCGGCGCGCCGGATGCCATCGTTGAATGCCGCGGCCACCAGGTCTTCGAGCATGTCCTTGTCGTCAGCGAGCAGACTGGGGTCGATGCTCACTCGCTTGACATCGTGGCGACAGGTCATCGTCACTTTCACCAGACCGGCACCAGCCTGACCCTCGACCTCGATGAGGGCCAGTTCCTCCTGTGCCTTGCGCAGGTTGTCTTGCATCGCCTGGGCCTGCTTCATCAGACCTGCCAGCTGGTTCTTCATCATGGTGAGGGGTTCCTTTGAACGGGCTTGATCGAGCCGGGGACGATGCGTGCTGTCTTGAATTGAGACATCAGCTCGCGCACCACGGGATCGCTGGTCATGGTCTGCTCCGGCTTGCTGCTGAGCGCGCGCACGCTGCGGCGGCCTCGCGCAGCGCCGGGCTGTCACTGGGCGCACCTTCCACCAGCTCCAGCTCCACGGGCTCGCCGTGCACGATGGCTACGGCGGCTTGCAGTTTGTCGCGCAACGCTGGTGCGCGCAGCGATTCGCGCTCCACCCGCAATCGCCAACGCGGTCGCGTGCGCGCCAGTGGATGAGTCGAGCCATTCGCTTTGCATCGCCAGTTCGCGAACCAGCGCGCTGGATCAGACCGCGCTGCGCCATCGTACCGACCAAGGCTGCCCAGCGCTCGCCCAGCTCCGTGGGCTGCAGCGCCGGCGCGGCATCGCCGAGACGCGCGCTCGGCGTCTCGCGGCTCGGCGGCACGCGGCGGGCCATCGGCCTCGGGCACGGCGTCGACCCACGGTGGCGGCTCGTCGCTGCGAGCGGCGACGGACTTCCTTGCTGCGGTCTCCACCGACGCGGCGGCACCGGCCTTCGCGTCCGATGCCCGCTCGGGCCGCATCGCCACTGCACTCGGTGGTGTGGACGGAAATGCCAGGAATCGCAGCAACACCATTGTCAGCGCCGCGTACTCGTCGCTCAGCAGCGGCAGCTCTTCGCGACCATGCACGGCGATGCTGTAAAGCAACTGCAATTCGTCGGACGGCCAAAGCCGACTCAGGCGCGTGGCCTCCGGTGTGTCCGGGTCCTCGGCGTCCAGCGCACCGGGCACCGCCTGCGCGATGGCCATCTGCTGCAGCAGCGTGGCCAATTCTTCGAGTGCGCCGGCGGCCGACAGCCCGCGTTGCGCGCACGTCATCCACCGCGGCCAGCACGGCAGCGCCATCGCGGGCGGCCAGCGCCTGCACGAAGCCGGCGGCCACCGGAGCGCTCGACACTGCCGAGCATCGCGCGCACGGCGGCCTCGTCGAGCACGGCCGCCGCCGTAGGCGATGGCCTGGTCGGTCAGCGACAGACGCGTCGCGCATCGAGCCGCGCGCGGCGCGCGCGAGCAAGCGCAGCGAGCCGGCATCGTGCGCCACCTTCTCGGCGGCCAGCACGTGCGCCAGATGCTCGTGCACCGTCTGCGGTGGCATCGGCCGCAGGTTGAACTGCAGGCAGCGGCTCAGCACCGTGGGCAGCATCTTGTCGGGATCGGTGGTCGCCAGCACGAACTTCAGATACTCCGGCGGCTCCTCCAGCGTCTTGAGCAGCGCGCTGAAGGCGTCCTTCGTGAGCTGGTGCGCCTCGTCGATCATGAACACCTTGAAGCGGCCGATGCTCGGCTTGTAGGCGCGCGCGCTCGATCAGGTCGCGCGCCTCGTCGATGCCGCGGTTGGATGCGGCGTCGAGCTCGATGTAGTCGATGTAGCGGTCGGCATCGATCTCGGTGCAGGCCTGGCACGCGCCGCAAGGCTCGGCGGTGACACCGCCGCAGCCGTCGGGCCCGGTGCAGTTCAAGGCTCTTGGCGAGGATGCGCGATACCGTGGTCTTGCCGATGCCGCGCGTGCCGGTGAACAGATAGGCGTGGTGCAAGCCTGCCGCTGGCCAGCGCGTTGCGTCAGTGCGCGCACGACGTGCTCCTGCCCGACCATTTCGCTGAAGCGGCGCGGCCGGTATTTGCGCGCCAGAACCATCGACACCATGCGGGCATTCTACGAGTCGCCTCAACCGCGCCACCGCGAGCCGGGTGCCGATGCGTCGCGGATAATTGCGCGATGGATCCGCTTGCGCCCGCTTGCCGTTGGCACACTCGCTCAGCTATGAACAGGCGGGCGTCAGTACGACCTGATCGACCCGCTGAAGGTGCAGGCGCAGCGCGCCGCCGCCGCCACCGCGTCACAACTCGGCGCACATGGCTTCAGCGAAGTGCGGGCCTCGCGCGGCGAATCGGCCTACGTGGTGGACGTCGGACCGTTCTACATCGCCAGCATCGTCGAATGCCTGGGCTCCAAGGCGCTGGTGGCCGACGAGATGGCCGCGCCTCACCGGCAAGAGCTACTACGACGGCATCGCGCAGGACACCATCGCGATGGCCGTCAACGACCTCATCACCGTGGGCGCCACGCCGCTGGTGGTGCAGGCCTACTGGGCCGCCGGCGGCATCCGAATGGTTCGGCGACGCCGCACGCGCGCAAGCAGCTGGTCAGCCGGCTGGCAGCAGCGCCTGCGAGGCCTGCGGCGTGGCCTGGGGCGGTGGCGAAACGCCGGCGCTGGCCGGCATCGTCGAGGCCGGGCGCATCGACCTGGCCGCGTCGTGCACGGGCCTGATCAATCCGAAGCAGCGCCTGTCGCTCGGCGATCGGCTCGCGCGCGGGCGACGCCATCGTGCTGCTCGCATCGAGCGGCATCCACGCCAACGGCCTGAGCCTGGCGCGCAAGCTGGTCGAGCGCCTGCCGCAGGGCTACCTGACACCGGTGACGCCCGGGCTCGAGCTACGGCGAAGCGCTGCTCGCCCCGACGACGCTGTATTCGCCGGTGACCGAGGCGCTGTGGCGCGCCGGCATCGCGCCGCACTACTGCGCCAACATCACCGGGCCACGGCTGGCGCAAGCTGCTGCGCCACCCGGTGCCGTTCACCTACCGCATCCACGCGCCTGCCCGAGGTGCCGCCGGTGCTGCGATTCATCCAGCAGCACGCGGCGCATCGACGATCGACGAGGCCTACAGCACGTTCAACATGGGCGCGGGCTTCGCGCTGTTCGTGGCCGCTGAGGAAGCCGCGCGCGGTGCAGATCGCCCAGGCAGCTGGGTGTCGGCGCGCTCGCTCGCTGGGGCGGTGCGCGAAGGCTCGAAGCGGCTGACGATCGAGCCGCTGTCGCTGCAGTTCGACGCCGACGACTTGCAGTTGCGATGACGCATGCGCTCGAGCAGCGCCCTCGCCTACAATCACACGCGACGGGCCTCCTCGCATGGAAGCGCGGTCAACCGGGTCAGGTGGGGAACCAAGCAGCCCTAGCCGTTGCGACCAGTGCCGAGGGCAAGGCTCGTCACTTCTGCCGCAAGGGTCGGACATTCGCGATGGCGGTGGTAACCCTTAGACTGCACGAACGGCTGCGGAGGCGCCGACGCAACGAAACGCAACGTTCGTCGCCCGCGCGACCACTCCCGGTTGTCAACCGAGCCGACAGGGCGACGTTAAGATGGCGGATTGAGGCACTCGCTCCCTTCGCTGCACCCGCCGCGAAGGCTTCAAGACCAGATGAGGGGTTCATGGTCCGAGCGTGATGGCTCCGTCGCGTAGTGTCCATTCCCTCGACTCAAACCAGGAGTTGCCCACATGAAGATGAAAACCACGCTCTCGCTTGTCGCCGTCGCCGCTGTTGCCCTGTTTTCCCATGGCGCTTTCGCGCAAGAGAAATCTCGCGCCGAAGTGAAGGCAGAAACCAAGCTTCCGCCAACAGGCGCTGGCCAAGATCACCACGGTGACCTGACGCTCCGGTCCCGAAGCCCAAGTCGACCGCGAACCGCTCCGAAGTGAAGGCCGAAGCCAAGTCTGCCGAGAAGAGTCGGCCAGATCCCCTCGCCGGTGAAGCGAGTCCCAGAAGACGGCCGAAGCCTCAAGTCGACCAGCGAACCGCGCCGAGCGTGAAGAGCGAAACCAAGGCCGCGAACAAGGCCGGTGACATCGCCACCGGTGAAGGCAATCAACAAAGCGCCCTACGAAGTAAGCCTCAAGCCTCAGCCGCGCGCTGAAGCTGCAAGCGGCCACCCTGGGCGGCCGCTTTGCTTGCTGGAGACGCCGGGCCTCAAGCGGCCTGGCGAAACGCCATCACGGCCTGACTGCGCAGGGTGCGCAACAGCGAGAGTCTCCTTCTCGCCGCCGCGATGCTGCCCGGCGCTGCGCACGATCGGCGTAGATCAGCGCGAAGGTCGCCCCTTCATCACCAGCGGCAACAGCAGGAAGGTGCGCGCCTGCTCGGTACGCTGCAGCCAGGGCGGCAGGCGCTTGGCGCACTTGCAGCCGCGGCGGCATCGGCGATCAGCATGTCGGACGCCCTTTGGCACACGGCCGCGAGCAGGTCCTGTGCGGCGCACGCCCGTCGCCTCAGCGGCTACCGCAGAATTGCGAGACCAGCGCCTGCACGTCCTCGCCCAGATCCGAAGCGCCCGGTCAAGCGTGGCCGACTTCGGGGTCTCTCAACGCGAATACGCACGCAGCGAAAGCCGAGGGCTGCGGTAGATCGTCTCGAGGATCATGCGCAGCACCTCGATTGAGCTGGAACGACTCCTGCGCAAGCGTGTGCGTGATGTCTTGGATGCCGGCCGTCAGCACGTCGCTGGGCGGCTGCACCGGCGGCGATCGAAGTCGTGTTGCGCAATGACAAGCGTCGGCGCCTCGGCCAGCGTCGGGTCGGCGGCGGCGCTGACCGCGGCAGCCACTGTGTCGGACGGCCGCTCCATCAGGCGCTGCGCCGGCAGAGTCGTCCGGCAGCGTCAGGCCGATGGCATCGGCCACGCCGCGCAGCTTGGTGCGCGACGTCTGCACCGCCTGAGCCACGTCTCGCGGCGCCACGCCCAGCGACAGCGGCGTAGCCGGCGGCCAAGCTTCTGCCATGGACTGCGACGGCGGCGCGCCGCCCGTGCATCACGGCCTCGGCCAATCTCATTGCAGCCGCGCGCCAGCCAGCGCGTGCGCTCGGCGCCGGCTGTCAATGCGCCGCGCCGGCGGCTCGCCTTCGGGCGAGCGCATGCACTGCTGCAGGCTCTCAGGCAGCCCCCACGCGCGGGCGACGCCGATGCCCAACTGTCTCGAATCCGACGCCGAGCACGCGCTGCGAGGCTTGCTGCGCGGATCGGCGCAGCGCTCCGGCGCGAGCTGCGTGCGGCACGCAGCTCGTCGCGGATCGCGCAGCGCCTCCTCGGGCAGGTAGAACTCGGTGAGCAGCCGGCCCAGGTTGTGCAACAGCGCACCCAGGTACGACTCCTCGGCGTCGCGGCGTCTGCGCGCTCAGCTCGCTGGCCAGTTGTCCCGCCATCAGCGCGCACAGAAACTGCTCCTTCAGTTGCGCCGCGTGCTGCTTGTCCTTCATGTGGTCCAGCAGCACCAGCGACAACGCCATGTTGCGCACGCCCGCAAAGCCGACCAGCGCGATGGCGCGCGAGACGGTCGAGATGGTGCCGCCGCCGGCATGCTGGAACGACGCGCTGTTGACCAGGCGCAGCAGCTTGTGCGTCAGCGCCACGTCCTTGAGGATTTCGGCGGCCAGGCTGTTCGACGCTCTCGTTGTCCGACGCGGCCACGCGCTGGATGCGTGCCACGGCGTCCGACAGCGCTGGAAAATCGCTCTTGTTGCGCATGCGCCGCAGCAGGAAGTCCAGCGTGCCGTGCGACGCCGGCGGCCGCGGCAGTCGCCGTCGCCGGCGCCGAGCCAGTCCGTCCAGCGCGCTGGTCATGGCCGCCACGCTGTCGAAGCGCGACGCCGCATCGCGCGCACACGCGCGCGCAGCACGATGGCGCGCGCCGGCATCGATGGCCGTGCGCCTCGGGCAACGCCACGTCCTCTTCGATCGTGCGCCGCAACGCGCGCTGCGCGTCGCGTCTCGACCAGCAGCGCGCGCCCGCACAGCAGTTCACCGAGGATCATGCCGGCCGCGTACACGTCCATCGCCGGCTGCCGGCGCCAGTGCCCTGCGCCGCCTCAGGCGACATGTAGCCCGGCGTGCCGCAGACGTGGCCCGCGCCGTCGCTGACGCGCGCCGCGATGCCGAAGTCCATCACCCGCGGCGCGTCCATCGGGGCCGAGCAGGATGTTCGAACGGCTTGAGATCGCGGTGCACGATGCCTTGCGTCGTGTGCCGCGCGCAGCGCCTCCAGCACGCCGAGCAACAACGCCACCGCAGCGCGCTCGGGCATCGCGCCGCTGCGCCGCAGCGCCTCGGCCAAGCGTCTGGCCGCGAACCAGCTCGAACACCAGATACGACTGGCCCTCGACTTCGTCGGCCTCGAACACCGGCACGATGTTGGGATGCGACAGGCGGCTGACCGCGCGCGCCTCGTGCAGCCATTGATGCACCGAGACGCTCTGCGCATCCGGCGACAGCAGCTTCAGCGCCACCTCCCGGTCGAGCCGCTGGTCGTTGGCCCGCCACACACGGCCTGAGCGCCGCGGCCCAAGCACGTCGAGCAGCTCGAAGCGTCCGACTCGCTCGCCGGCCCGGTGCTTGGCTGCGCGCTCTGGATACGGGTTGGTGCTCATGCCGCGTGCCGAGCCCGACCTCGGCTCACTCGATCATCGTCGTCGTCGTCGTGCGGCGACTCGCCTTGTGCCGCCAGCTGCAGATCGCGCAGGGTCATGCCCAGCGCGCGCCCGTAGCGCTGGGCCACTGCGCTGCATCGCCGCCGCACCGTGGCGCGCCGGCAGGCTCAGCGCGTCGACCAACTCGTTGGCGCAACTCGCGGTGGCGCGCAGCATGTCGTCGTCGCTCTCGATCGCACGCACCGCAGTGCCGGTGCCGAAACGCCGGATCATGTGCAGCACCGACTCATCGAGGCCCCAGTGGCGCGCCACCGCCGAACCGAGCGCGTCGATGTCCACGCCCAGCACGGCCAGCGATGCGCCCTTCTTCGGTCATGCCGGGTTCGTCGGCCTGGCCCTCCTTGATCGGCGCTAACCGGTTGCATCAGCCGCTGCATCTGCGCCGCCTCTTCGGGAAAGTGATAGCAGGTGACCAGGCGGCCCAGGCTCTGCAGCAACGCGACCAGATACACCACCTCGGCGTCGTAGCCGGGCGGGCGCAGCAACTGCGCGATGCGGGCGGCGCGTTGCGCGCGCGCGATGCGTCGCCTCGAGCTGCGTCGCCGCGCCGCTGCCCAGCGGACCGGGCCAATCGCGCAGCGACAGCGCAGCGCGACGCACGCCGTCCAGGACCAACCATCGCGATGGCGCGCCGCATCGTCGAGCACCGGGCCGCTGCCGGCGATCATCGCGCCGCGCACCTCGGCGGTATTCACCGCGCGCAGCAGCTCGAAGCACAGCGCCGGATCCTGCAGCACGATCTCTGGCCAGCTCGATCGTGCGTTCGCGCTCCATCAGTGCCAGACGCGCTGCGCGCCTGGCGGCACCCGGCAGCGATGGCAATGCGCCGATGCTGCGCAGGCGATCGATCAGCAGCGCCAGCGGCCCGCCATCGGCGGCCTCCTCGGCTCGAATCCAGCCTTCGAGCGCGCGCGCCAGCGTGCGCGCGCTGTGGTAGCGATGGCGTTGCTGGCGGTCGGTGGCGCGGTTGGCGATGACGCGCAGCGCTTCGGGAATCGGGCGCGCCGTGGTCCACGGCAGGCGCACGATCTCGCGCCCTGGGGCGGCATCAACGCCATCGCCGTCGCGGTGTCGGCCTGCTCCAACGCATGCTGTCCGGTGAGCGCGTAGTGCAGCACCAGGCCGAAGGCCAGCACGTCGCGCTCGGCATCGCGACGTTGTGCCTGCAGGCCGGTCACGCTGTGCGCGGGTTCGCGCCGCGTGCGCCGCGTGGCCGGCCGGTGCCGGCGCGATCTCCAGCCCCATCAAGCGGGCGCGCCCGCTGTCGTCGATCAACACCATCGCCGCCTGGATGTCGCGGTGCGCCAGGCCGGCCTCGTGCGCAAAGGCCAGGCCGTCGAGCACCTGCATGCTCCAGCGCGCCACGTCGAGCGCCTGGGCGAGCCCTGCGACGGTGTCAGCTCGATCAGCGTGTTGGACTCGCCGCGCTCGTAGGCGGCGTACGGCCAGCGGCGTCTCGAAGCGCGGACGACCTCGAACACGAAAGCCGGGGCACACGTAGCAGGCACGCCCGCGCAGCCCGTGCACCGCCCGGCATGGAGCTCGGGGTAGCGGTAGCCCATGTGGTTGACCGCGGTCGACATCGCGAGCACGTTCGGCGGGCACGCCGGGGATGCAGAGCTCGCAGCCCTTGCAGTGCTCGACGTCGATCGTGACCGTGCCCGCGGCTCTTGATGCTGATCGTCGGTGACTCAGACATCGCCGCCTCCTCCCAGGCCGGGCACTCGTTGGCGGGCAGGAGGTGCCAGCCGGCGCGCAGCGCACGCTCGTTCGCTTCGATGTGCTGGGTGCGGTACGGCGGGATCGGCGCGCGCATCGCTGCGATCAGTGCCGTCGCTCACCGACGATGCCGGTCGTGGCGCAGAAGGCGCCGAGCATCACCATCGACCCGCAGAGCGGGCTGCCGAGATCGGTCGGCGACGGTCGTCGCGCGGACGCGGTGCACGGCGACGTCGCGCGTGATCTCGCTGGTGAACGTCGCGTCGTTCACGAGCACGAGACCGCCGGGCCGCAGCTTCGGCCTCGACGGCGCCCAGTACTCGTCGTGCATCGCGATCGCCGACCACGCGCGACACGACCGGCGGAGCGATGATGGGCGCGTCGGCGACCACGACGGTGCTGTCGGTGTTGCCGCCGCGCATCATGCCGCCGTAGAGGCCGAGGTACATGACCTCGCGGCCCTCGAGCGTCGCGGCCCGGGCGAGCACCTGCGCGGCGAGCTGCACGCCCTGGCCGCCGATGCCGGTGATGAGCAGTTCACGTTCCATGCGCACGTGACTCCTGCGAGACAGAACCGCGACGAGGCGTTGCACCTCTTGCGGTTGGGGCTGACGGCGATGCGCGATCGCGTCGTTCATGCGCGCGAGCGCGAGCTCGCAGACGAACGACGCGTCCTGATCGGTGCCGCCGAGCGCCGCACTGCGGGCGCGAGCGTGGTGAGCAGCTCGGCGCGGCTCGCCGCGAGATCGTCCGGGATAGCGATCGGCGAGCCGGCGCCGTTGATCGCGAACGGACGCGTTGCGTCGGCCGCGGCCGCGGTTGCGCGCCTGGGCGAGCACGCCTCGATCCAGCGCCGTACCTGCGCCTCGGGTCGGCGGTCGAGCCGACGCGCGCGTGCAGGTAGTCGACGAGCTGGCGTTGCCCGTCGGCGAGCACCGCGAGCAGCAGCGCGCCCTTCGACGCGAAGTGGCGGTAGAAGGCCTGGTTCGAGAGGCCCGCCGCTTCCTGCACGATGTCGCGCACCTGCGGATCGATGTCGCCGGTGGCGCATCACCGACGAACGCGGCGTCGATCAGCCGCCGCACCTCGGCCGCGTACTGCCCGCGGCGCTCCGCCAGCGTCACGATCAGCCGAGGCGCTCCTCGACCGGAACAACGTTCTGCACTCCGGAACACTATTCCCCGTCCCGACGGCGCTGCCAGCTCTGCTCCAACTTGACCGGTGTCAGACCGCTCGGCGCCGGTTTCTCCCAACAGTTGGTGCGGATTAGGGGTCGGCAGGGCGGACTGGAGGCGCTCGACGATCAGGGTGCGCTGGATCTGGCCGGTCGCGGCGGTTCGGGGAGCGCGTCGACGACCGCGAGGCGGCGCGGCTGCTTGAACGCGGCGCGAGCCGGCCGGCGCAGAACGACCGCAAGCGCGTCGACGTCGGGCGCGTGCGTCGCCGGCCCGGACGACGACGACCGCGGTGACGACCTCGCCCCACTCGCGCGTCGGGCACGCCGACGACCGCGATCTCGCCGATCGCCGGGGTGCGTGCTCAGCACCGCCTCGACCTCCGGCGGCGCGACGGTCTCGCCGCCGGTCCGGATGACGTCGCGCGCCCGGCCGACGATCGACAGGTAGCCCTCGTCGTCGAAGCGCCGAGATCGCCGGTGTGGTACCAGCCGTCGCGCAAGCGCCCGGCCGTCGCGCCGGTGTCGTCGAAGTACCCGTCCATCAGGAACGGGCTCCGCATGCACGACCTCGCCGCCGTCGGCGAGGCGCACGTCGACGCCGGGCTGCGCGCATGCCGACGCTGCCCGGCTTGCGGAACAGGTCCGCGTCGCCGAGTTGCACGCCTGGCCCGGCTTCGGTCGATCCGTAGAACACGCGGGTCCGGTGTGCCGGGAGCGCGTCCTTGATCGCGCGCAGCAGCTCCGGTGGCGTCGCCGACGTACCGGTGTCGGCCTCGTCGAGGCTCGACAGATCGACCTGCCGCGACTCCGTGCTCGAGGATGCGAGACCAGACCGCGGGGATGCAATAGAGCCGCGCAGCGCGATGGCGGACGGTCGTCGCGCAGCAGCGTCTCGGCGTCGGGGACGCGCACGAAGTGCATCGGGCCGCCGTCCTTGCCACGCTCCATCGCGAGCGTCCAGCCGGCCATGTGGAACAGCGGGAACATGCAGACCGTTCCTGCGCCGCCCGGCGTCGAGGTCGCGCCGACGTACGTGCGCGAGCCAGTTGGTTCGATGGGACAGCACGACGCCCTTCGGTCGCCCGGTGCTCCCGCTCGTGAAGAAGATGACGTGCAGGATCGCGCTCGTCGAGTCCGACGTCGGGCAGGTCGGCGACGTCTGCCACACGGGACGTCAGCGAGAAGCACGCGGATCCCGCGCGCGGTGAGCTCGGCGCCGGCCTGGCGGTGCGGCATCGACAGCGAGCGCGGCCGGGCGCAGTACTCCGGCGACCGGCGCCGCTCTTCGACGGATGCGCCGCGGCGTTCAGCGGCGGCGAACACCGCGCCGAGCTTCGCGAGCGCCGAACACGGGAACTGCCTCGAGCGAGGTGTCGCTCCACCACAGCACGCGCGTCGCCGCGCTCGATCCCGGTCCCGGCGAGCCCGTTGGCGATTCGGTTCGCCGGCCGGTCGAGGCTCGCCGAACGTGAGCGACGTCGTCATCGAGCGTGGCGGCGATCGCGTCGGGCGTCCGCGCCGCATGTTGCCAGTATCCTCCGATCAATGCGCATGGCAGCAGCGCCGCGCGTTCCGCCCAGGCGCTGGGTTGCTTATCGACAATCGTTGTTGATAGTGCTGCAGGCGTCATGAAGACCGTGCGGCCGAGCTCACCGACGTTCGTTCCGGATCCACGGGTCTGCGGCGTCACGCGCCGCAGCGCCAGGCGATCTTCGCCGCGTTGCACGGCGACGACGCGCACCCGACAGTCGAGTCGCTCTTCGACCGCGCCCGCCGCCGACATGCCGACATCTCGCTGAAGACGGTGTACCAGACCGTTCGACCGTCCGGGCGCTCGGCGAGCTGACGTGCCTCGATCTCGGCTACCGGTAGCGTGCGGGTCGACCCGAACGTCGAGGACACGCATCACCATCTGTTGTGCACCGACGTGCGGGCATGCGCGACCTCCCAGTCGAGTTCTCGCGGCTTTGCGACGTGCCGCTCCGTCATCGCCGCGACTTCACCGTCGACGACGTCCAGATGATCTTCGGCGTTGTCGCTGCTGACTGTACGCCGACCGGTCTGACCAGCAAGGGAGCCCATCAAGTGCCTCCGATCTCAAGGGAAGCAAGACGCACGAGAACCTCGAAGGAAGCCTTCGCGGCGAGGGCCAGGCGAACCGCCGTTACCTCTACTTCGCCGCAGAAGGCCGACGTCGAGGGGTATCCCGATGTCGCCGCGCTGTTCCGCTCGGTCGCCGAAGGCGAGACCGGTCACGCGTTCGGGCACTTCGACTTCCTCGCCGAAGTCGGCGACCCGTCACCGGCGTTGCCGGTCGGAGCGACCGACGCGACAACCTGCAAGTCGGCGGTCGCCGGCGAGACCTACGAGTACACCGAGATGTATCAGCCGGCGCCATTACGCGGCGACCGCGACGAAGGCTTCGAAGAGGTCGCCGGGTGGCCTGGAGACGTTGTGGCGCGAGCCGAGAAGAGTCGCGCCGGCCGCTTCCAGTCCGGCCTCGAGTCGCTTTCCTGACCTGAGCGCACTGACGATTGCAACGAGCCCCGGGAGCGCACCGCCCCGGGGCCGTTCCGTCTCCCGAAAGGTCGCGGTTGATGGCCCTGCACCTCTGGCGACCCGCTCGCGCTGGCGACGGTACGACGCAAAGAGCCCGCGCCGCGCCGGGCGCGACCGCACCTTCCGCTATCTGTGGCAGCGACTGCCGCGCCTGCGTCAAGCTCTGCCCGAGCTTCCAGCTCACCGCTGTTCGACGATGGTCGACGGTCGCGGGCGGGCACACGAGCACGCCGGTGAGCTCACCGACCGACCAGCGCAAGCGTGCCGTCGACGAGTGCTACCAGTGCAAGCTCTGCTTACGTCATCTGCCCGTGCCGACGCCGGACCAAGCAGCAGGAGTGGCGTGATCGAGCTTTCCCGCAGCTGATGCTCCGCTCCCTGACGGTGCAGAGCCGCTAAGCATCACGCGCCCGTCGAGTCGCATCGCGCTCCTCGCCCGCGCTGATGCGACGCAGGCGCAGGCTCGCGACCGCGCTCGCGCCCGTCGTCAACGCCACCGCCAGCGTTGAAGCCGGCGCGGGCCGCATCGAGAAGGTCACGGGCGTTTGCCCGCGACCGCCTCACTGCCGACCTTCGACCGGCGTGCGATTCTCGAAGTGGTTCGCGACCCTGCCGCACGACCTGAGGCTCGGACGCGCGGCCGGGTCTTGCGTCTGTTCCCTGCCCCTGCCTCGTCGAGTACCGGGAGCCCGGCCGTCGGCAGGGCGATGGATTGGGCGGTCTTCAGAGCGCAACGGCTTGCGCGAGTGCGAGCTCCCCGACGGGCGAGGTCTGTTGCGGGATGCCCTGGCTCGACGCCGGCGACGCGGAGATTCCGGGAGGCGGCGCAGCGTCGAGGCCTCCTGCCGCCGTCGGAGGGGATGCGGATCGTGGTTCCGCAGCCGACGTGCGCGTACACGATGAGGAGGAGTGCCCGTTCCTCGGTACCGAGGCCGCGCGCAACATGCGGCCGCCACCGTCGGCGCGGCGGAGTTCCTGATCGCGCGGCATCGCGAGGCCCCTCGACAGAAGCAATACGTAACTGG
>ERZ1370068.8788-contig-7615_pt1 | contig 35802 bp, 41 predicted proteins | sample MGYA00561227_ERZ1370068 | MGnify/ENA primary metagenome ERZ1370068 (study PRJEB38410, sample SAMEA6850437) | metagenome | study: Metagenomic assessment of the ecological functions of the soil: analysis of the soil microbiota associated with the... | reverse complement strand
GTGTGCTTCGTTCGGTTACGTATTGCTACATCCGAGTTGACCGAGGGGCTCGCCGCGTTCTGAGGAGGATTCGGGATTCGGGATTTGGGATTCGGGGTTTGGGATTCGTTGGGGGCGTGCGCTCAGCGCAGCTCGAATCCTGATGTTGCGATACGCGACCTTGAGTCGATGTTCCTGCAGGCCGATGTGCCCGCGCGTCGCGCGCGCGTAGCGCGGGTTAGTCCTTGAACTTGCTTTCCTTGTAGCCGGCGCTCCCAGTCGGGGTCCACAGCTCGTACTCGACCACCTTCACGCCGTTCAGCCAGTGCTCGACGTGCGCGCCGCGCGACGAGGATGCGCGTCTGGTTCCACGACCCGATCGGCTTGGTCGCGTCGCGCGACGGCGGATTCAGGTCGTAGTTCGCGCCGGCCTCACTGCCCGGCTTCGAGCGGCTCGGGTAGTGCGTTGTCGATCACCTGATACTCCGGCGCCATGTGCCACATCACATCGTCGTCTTCGACGACGCGATAGAAGATGCCGCTGTTGCCGTTCGGCGCAGCGTTCCACTCGAGCGTCAGCTCGAAGTCGCCGAACTCGTCGATGGTGACGATGTCGCCGGCCTGCGCCGACGCGGGTGAGCGCGCCGTCGACGGCCTGCCAGCCGGCCGGCAGCGTCTGCTGCCGGATATCCGCGCCAGCCGTTCGTCGTCTTGCCGTCGAAGAGCAGATCGCCAGCCGCCCGACGGCGCTCTTCTTGTCCTGCGCCGTGATGAGAGTCATGGCCAGCATGACGCCGACGATCGCGGCGATCACAGTGCGCATGGAAACCTCGCTTGTCGGTCCGCCTAAAGGCGGACACCACGTCCGTCGGCCACTACGCTCGAACACTGTCCGCCGTTATTCGTGGTGCGACTTCACGCCGGTCATCTTTCGGCATCCCAACCAATCGGCCGGTTCTTCGAAGCAGGCTGTGGTTCGCCAGCAGCGCGGGACCGGCGGCGCGCAGGCCGAACACGGCGTCTTCGACCACCGGACGACGCGTGCGCACCGCGTCGAAGAAGTTGCGGAAGTGATCGTCGGTGCTGTTGTAGCGCGCGCGGCGCGGCATACGTCTTCGTCGCTGCGCGGGCTGAAGCTCCGGCCGGTCGGATACTTCGCGCGGTAGTCCTTGCATGAACGCGTCCTGGTCGCCTTCGCGAACGTGTCGGCCGTGTTGCCCGGGCTCCTTCGGCCGGCGGCCGCCGCGACAGCGTCACGACGTTGTCGCCGATCGTGAGCACGCCTTCGGGTCCGACGAAGCGGAAGCACGTAGCTGTCGCCGGCGCCTTCGGCGAAGTTCACCTTCAGCGACAGCGTGAACGCCGGATGCGTCGCGCGTCTTCGGATAGTCGTAGAGCGCGAGCATGACGTCCGGCACGTCGCGGCCGTCGTTCCAGTGGCGCAGGCCGCCGCTCGCGATCGCGCGCGTCGGCCCGATGCGCGTCGAGCACGAAATGGATGCCGGTGAACAGGTGCACGAACAGATCGCCGGGAATGCCGGTGCCGTAGTCGCGGTAGTTGCGCCAGCGGAACAGGCGCACCGGATCGAACGGCCGCTTCGGCGCGCGGCCGAGGAATCGATCCCAGTCGATCGTCTGCGGCGAGGCGTCGGGCGGAATCGAATACTGCCACGCGCCCATCGAGGAGTTGCGGTTGATCCACGCTTCGACGAGGTTCAGCTCGCCGATCGCGCCGGCGCGGTACAGCTCTCTGCGCCTTGCGCGTAGACGATCGAGCTGGGATGCTGGCTGCCGACCTGCAGGATGCGGCCGGTCTGCCGCGCCGCCTCGATGATGCCGCGGCCCTTCGTCGAGCTGCTGCACCATCGGCTTCTCGACGTAGACGTCCTTGCCCGGCGTTCATCGCGTCGACCGCCATCTGCGTGTGCCAGTGATCCGGCGTCGCGATCGATGACGGCGTCGACGTCGCGGCCGCGCCAGCACCTCGCGGTAGTCGCGCGTCGTGAACAGCTGATTGCCCCACAGCTCCTTCGCGAGCGTCAGCCGGCCGTCGTAGACGTCGGCGGCCGCCACCAGCTCGACGCCCGGCGTGCGCAGCGCCGAGCGGAGATCCTGCTGGCCGCGGATGCCCGAGCCGATCGCGCGACGCGGATGCGATCGTTCGGCGACACGGCGCGTCGCAGGCGCGCTGCGTCTGCGCGCGCAGGATGGTCGGCGCCGTCGCGTGCGGCGCCGCGGCGGCCTTGAAATCACGGCGCGAACGTCAGGTGCTCATGACGTCGCTTTGTCCTTCGGTCCTGGCTAAACCGGACACCACGAAGTCGTTGGTGTCGGTCGCTTCGTGGTGTCCGCCTTCAGGCGGAGCCTGCTCGCGAACACTCTAGTCCTACGATCAGCGGCAGCGCGACCGGCTGGCCGCCGAGCTCCGCCGACCGATCCGCCGCCAGGCACACCTCCATCGTCTTCTGCGCGTCGAAGACGTCGATCGACGTGTCGCGATCCTCGAGCACGCAGGCGACACGAGCTCGTCGATCTCCGCCTGAAACGGATGGTGCGCTGACGTCGGCCGTACTCGGGCATCGTGCAGACGATGCGGATCGCCGGCCGGCCGGACGCATCGGTCGCCGCCGGCGAGGCGGACGTCCGGAAACGGGTTCGCGGCGGCCAGCGTCTCGAGGTCGATCGGCGTGTCGAGCCACTGCAGCAGGTCCTGCCGCAGCGTCGCCCGATCGCCCATCAGCTCGACCAGGAACGTGTACGGCAGCATGAAGTCGGTGGAGCTGGTGACGTGGCCGAGCGCCGATCCTGCCGAGCGTCATGTTCGCGACAATCGACGTCGGCCATTCGTAGCCGCTCGGTGAAGTGCGTGTGGAAGCGCGCTCACGCGACGTCGGCTCGAGACCCGGAACACCAGCGCAGCGCGTCGACGGCGTGGCAGCCGGCGGCGAGCAGGTGGCTGCGCCCGCTCTCGCGCGTGCGCACCCAGGCCCAGCCGCTGTACCCAGTCGGTGACGTCGCGACAGGTACTGCGTGCGCGCGAAGCGGATCTCGCCGAGCCAGCCGTCCGCGTCCGCAGCCACCGCGCGAACTTCAGAAACGGGTTGTAGCGCAGCTCGAACGACACGATCGTCCGCACGCCGGCGCTGCCGCACCGCGTCGCGAATGCGGACCAGCTCGGCGACGTCGAGGCCGGTCGGCTTTCGAGCAGCGATGATGCTTGCCGGCCCGCGCCGCCGCCACCGCCTGCGCCGCGTGCAGATGGTTGGGCGTCGCGATCGGAGACGATGTCCACGTCGGGCGCCGCGAGCACCTCGTCGTAGCTGGTCGTGATCCGTCGCGTCGCCGGCAGCCGTTCCGAATCGTCGTCAAGCGTACGCGCGGGCGCGATCCGCATCGCGCGCGCACAGCCAGATGTAGCGGCGCCTGTGCGCGGGTTGCGCAGGAACGCGCGCGATGTGCTGCGACGCGCACCAGCCGACGCCGACGACGGCCACGCCGAGCGTTCGATCCATGTCGGCGCAGCCTATCACCCCTCCTTGCACGATCCGTCAGGTCACCGGCCGGCGAAACCGGTCGCGGTGACCCTGGCACGTTTAGAATGGGGGCTATCGTTTCGGAGGAGGCTTCGACCGAAAGAACACGAAGATAGCGGATGAGACCTCCGACCTCGGTTTGCGGTCTCGCGCAATCAACCAAATCCCCGGTAGAGGATCACAAATGACGCTGAAACATGCACCTTCTGACCGCTTTAGCTGTGTTCGTCGTCGCCGTTGGGTGCGAGAAGCAGACGCCGACGGCCCCGGCCGCGACCTCAACCGTTTCCATCGAGCACCGCTTCCGTCACCGACGCGGAGACCGGCATCACGCTGACCGCGCCCGTTCCCGTCTCCCCGGCAGAGCGACCGGCGAGATCGGCGCTCAGCGATCAGCCAGATCAGAAAGCTGGTCGTGAACAAGGCGACCACGACGGGCACGACCGCGTTGACCGTATACGTTCGAGGTCGCTTCCGACGCCGCGTTTGGCACCATCGTCGCCAGCAAGGCCGGGAACCGACGCGGGCGCACAGCAAAACCGCGACGCTCGACAAACTCCCGGGCGACAGGAAGTATTTCTGCGCGCGCGCGCGTCGAGCGGCAGCTTCACTGGACCGAACTCGAGCGCCCGATCGTTTCAGGTCGGCCCCGAGGTGGTCCTGGCGTCGCCGGTCGCCGCGTCCCCGTGCAGAATGGCACGCTCACGGGAGCGGCGCGGCATGGCGGTGCAACAACGTCGATCGTTCAGGCCCGGTGGGACAGGTCTCGTATCACTTCGAAGTGTCCGACTCGGCGTCGTTTGGTCAGATGGTCTTCGAGGGAACCGCCCCGGAGCAGGGCGGCGGGCAGACGTCGATCCAGGTCAATGCCGGGGCGCTCGCGTCCCGCGCGACCTTTTTCTGGCGCGTCCAAGCGTTGGATTCGCCGAGCGGCGTGTCATCGACGCCCTCGTCGGCCTTGTCGTTCAAGCTTACATCGCCTTCGACGATGAGGGACGCGACGATCGTCGACAGCCCGTCGAACCTGGGCTTCTGGGCCGAGACGGCGCAGATCACGCGGGTTGATTTCTCGCAAGGCTGGGTGGTCGTCGACTTCGATCGCCGCGATGGTCCGAATCGCTGGCCCGACACACCATGGGGCGCGCCGGGAGACAGCGTCGGAGCATCGCCTCGGCATGTGCGTGAACGTCAACAACCATTGGTACTGCTCGGCACCGATCCAGTTCTGGCACGGCCGCGAACTCGAAGCGGGCGGCCGCGCGAACGAGGTCGGCATCAACTGGTTCTATCCGCCGGCGTGGGGGCCGATGAGCGGCCATCAACCGGCGAACGGCGAACTGGTCGGGATTTTCGTCGCCGAGGGAAGCACGCGGCACAATCGGGACGGCAGCGAATCGATTGTCCACGAGCGCTCGAACGTCGCGATGATTCCATTCGGCACGAACTTCGACCTGGCCTCGACCCTGATGCGTCGCCGATAGGGGCGCCGCGCTGAACACCGGTGCCGTGCGCCGCGCCAGCGGCGCGCGGCATCGTCTCGTCGCCAGCCTCCCGTCGTTGTGTCTTCGCCTCGACTGATCGCCCGGTGCCGGTCGGTGGTGATAAGGTAAAGGCACTCTCTGAGGGGAGGTTCGCATGCGCGTGAAATTGTCGGCGCTGTGGCTGATCGCGGTCGTCGTCGGGGTCGCGGTCGCGCCGGTTTCGGCCGAGGTGGTGCGCATCGAGGTGCACGTCGCGCGCCGATCTCGTCGGCGGGCAGCCGTTCGGCGCCGCCGGCGCCTACGAAAGATCGCCGGCAAGATCTTCTTCGCCGTCGATCCCGCGCTTCCGGCCAACCGCATCGTCGCCGACATCGACCAGGCGCCGCGCAACGCCAGCCGGCAAGGTCGAGTTCTCCTCCGACTTCTTCCTGATCAAGCCGAAGCAGACATCGCCGAGGCGGCAACGGCGCCGTCGCTCTACGAGGTGTCCAATCGCGGCGGCAAGGGGATGCTCGGGTTCTTCAACCACGCGGCCGGCAGCGCCGATCCGACGACGCCGGCGGACATGGGCGACGGCTTCCTGATGGCGCAGGGCTTCACGCTGCTCGTGGGTCGGGTGGCAGTTCGACCCGCCGCAGCGGCCCGGGCTGGTGCGCGTCTACCCGCCGATCGCCGACCGACAACGGGCAGCCGATCCGCGGCCTGGTGCGCAGCGACTTCGTCGTCACCGAGAAGGAATTCGATCACTCGCTCGCCGATCGCGATCACGCGGCCTACGCCGTCGTCGATCCCGAGATCGCCGGACAACGTGCTGACGGTGCGCGACTACGGTCGAGGGGCCGCGGCGGATCGTGCCGCGCAGACCAGTGGGGCTTCTCGCGCGCGTCGACGGCACGCGCGTCGCCGATCCGACGCGCGTCTACATGGCGGCGAAGTTCGAGCCGAACAAGATCTACGAAGTCGTCTACACGGCGCGAGAACCCGCCGCTCGTCGGCCTCGGGCCCGGCCGCGATCCGCGACGTCGTCTCGATGCTGAAGCACCAGTCGGCCGACGCGCTGGTCGATTCCCGGCCGGCGCGATCACGCGCGCGCTCGGCGTTCGGCATCTCGCAGAGCGGCCGCTTCCTGCGCACCTATCTGTACTACGGCTTCAACCGCGACGAGGGCAACCGCAAGGTGTTCGACGGCGTGATCGCGCACGTCGCCGGCGCCGGCCGCGGCAGCTTCAACCACCGCTTCGCGCAGCCGTCGCGCGACGGCCACCCGTATCATCAACTTCTTCTATCCGACCGACATCTTCCCGTTCACCGACGTCGCCGCAGAAGCGATCCGGAGACCGGCGTGACCGACGGTCTGCTGACGCACGCCGGCTCGCCGGAACTGCTGCCGAAGATCTTCTACACGAACTCCGAGTACGAGTACTGGGGCCGCGCCGCGTCGCTGATTCACACGACCGTCGACGGCAAGGCCGACGCGCCGCTGATGGACAACGTGCGCATCTACCTGCTGTCGGCGGGCCAGCACGGGCCCGGCGGCGTTTCCGCCGACGCAGACGATCGGCCAGCAGCGCAACAACCCGCTCGACTACCGCTGGGCGATGAAGGCGCTGCTCGTCGCGATGGATCGCTGGACCGCGCGAACGGCGTCGGCGCCGCCGCCGAGCCGCTATCCGCGCATCGCCGACGGCACGCTCGTGCGCGCCCGACCAGCTGAAGTTCCCGAAGGTGCCCGGCGTCGACGACCACGTCGACGCGGTCCACCGCGCGTATCGCGCCGACTACGGGCCGAAGTTCGCGACGCGAAGGCGTCGTCACGATCGAGCCGCCGCAGATCGGCACGGCGTTCCCGATGCTGGTGCCGCAGGTCGATGCCGGACGGCAACGGCGTCGCCGGCGTCAGGATGCCGGAGCTGTCCGTGCCGCTCGCCACCTACACCGGCTGGAACCTCTTCAACGATCGCTCGGGACCGACCAACGTGCTCTCGAGCATGCAGGGCTCGTACATCCCGCTGCCGCGCACCGCCGCCGAGCGGAAGCAGAACCGAGCGATCCGCGTCCCGTCGATCGACGAGCGCTATCCGACCAAGGATCAGTACGTCGCGAAGGTGACACAGGCCGCGCAGACGCTGATCGGCCAGGGCTACATGCTGCAGGAAGATCTCGACGTCGTCGTCAAGAACGCGGCGCGGCACTGGGACTACATCGCGTCGAGTCCGAACCCATCGACCGCGCAGCGCTGGAGACGACGCTTGCGTCGCGGGACGGCCTGAAGGCCGTCCCCTACGGTTTCGGCCCGAACACTTCGTCGATCGTGACGATGCGCAGGTTGCCGAGATTCAGCGGACGGATCTGCGGCTCGATCTTCGATCGGTCACCGACGACGAGGACCACGAAGCGGCCGGGTTGGATGTACTTCTGCGCGACGCGCTGCGCGTCGGCGGCCGTCACCGCCTGGATGTTCTGCACGTATTTCGAGAAGTAGTCGTCGGGCAGCTTGTAGACGAGCGCGTCCTCGAGGCGGCGCGAGACGTCGGTCGGTCGCTTCGAAGCCGCTCGGATAGTGCAGCGCGACGTAGTTCTTCGCGCGTCGCCAGCTCGTCGGCCGGCACCGGCTTCAGGATCGCGTCCAGCTCGTTGAAGAATTCCTTCAGCGCCTCGACCGGTCTTGTCGGTCTGCACGCCGGCGCCGGCGGTGAACGGGCCGGCGGACGGCGCGCATGTCGAACGACGACGAGGCGCCGTAGGTGTAGCCGTGCTTCTCGCGCAGGTTCATGTTGAGGCGCGAGCTGAACGACCCGCCGAGGATCGTGTTCAGTGACCAGCAGCGGAAAGTAGTCCGGCGTCGATCGCGGCACGCCGAGCCAGCCGATGCGGATCTGCGTCTGCGCCGCGCCCGGCTTGTCGATCAGGATCACTTCGCGCGCGGCCGGCTGCTCGACCGGCGGCAGCTTCTCGGCGGCGGGCGCCGCGTTCGCCGGCGCCTTCCACGATCCGAAGTTCGTTTCGAGCAGCGGCACGAGCGCTGATCGGCGGTGACGTCGCCGACGGCAATGAGCGCGCGCGTTGTTCGGACGGAACGCCGACGCGTAGAACGTCGTGAGATCGTCGGACGCTGAACGCCTTGATGGTTTCGGCGGTGCCGACAGCTGCGGCGTGCCGTAGCGATGACCGCGTCCGTAGAGCAGGCGGGAGAAGCCAATCGACGGCGATCGTCGCCAGGCTCGTCGCGCGCCTGGATGATGCTGGTAAGCCGCTCCTGCCGCTGCCGCTCGAGCTCGTCCTTCGGGAACGTCGGCCGCAGCGCGACGTCCGCCATGAGCGGCAGCGCGTCCGCCAAGCCGCGCGACCGGCACGTGCAGCCGGACCGCCGGCGAGTCGGTCGCCGCGCCGGCGCTGAGATCCGCGCCGAGGTAATCGATCGGCATCGGCGACTTCGAGCGCCGACCGCGAGCCGGCGCCTTCCTCCAGCATCGCCGCGGTCAGGCTCGCGATGCCGAATTTGCCGGACGGATCCGTCCGCCGTGCCGCTGCAGCACGACGAGGTTGACCTGCGCGACCGGCACCTTGTGCAGCTCGACGATCCAGACGGGCAGCCCGTTGGAGAGCTGCCGCTTCTGGATCTGCCGGCAGCCGCAGCGCCGGCGGCGGTCCCGGTTGCGGCGGATGGCTGCGATCGGGCGCCTGCTGCGCGGCGAGCGTCGCCGCGAGACACGAGCAACCGCAGCGCACGACAGCGAACGAGAACGTTCGCACGCATCGAATGCGCACTCGTAAGGCACGAAACCGACGCTGCTCGACCCGTTGCGGTCTACGCGGCTCTACACCGACTCATCGGAACTGCAGGCGGCTTTCAGCGTCCGCGCTTACGGCTTCTTCTCCGGCTCGATCGGTCAGCTCCACGCGCCGGTCGAGCGGCAGGAACTGCGCGGCGGCGGCGCGGACGTCCGACGACGACTGCGCGCGATAGCGCGCGAGATCTTCGTTGAACCAGTCGGGATCGCCGGTGTCGGTGAAGTAGGCGTTCAGCTGATCGGCCTTTGCCGCCGAAGCCGCCGACGCGCTCCATGCGGTTGTAGAACGACGACTCGATCTGGTTCAGCGACCGCTCGAGCTCGCGCGCCGTCGGCTCGGCCGTCTGCAGCTTCGCGATCTCCTCGTCGATCGACCTTCTGCAGCTCGTCGACCGTGTGGCCGGGCCGCGGCGTCACCGTGATCTGGAACGACCGACGACGAGCGCCTGCGACTGCTGGAACGCGCTCACGTCCTGCGCGATCTGCATGTCGTAGACGAGCCGCTTGTAGAGCCGCGAGTTCTTGCCGCCGGCGAGCACGTCGGCGACGACGTCGAGCGCGGCGTCGCCCGGCGCGAAGTGCGCGCGGCGTGAGCCAGGCGAGATAGAGCCGCGGCAGCTGCACGCGATCGGTGATCGTTTTCTTCGTGCACGCCGGTCAGCGCGACGCCGGGGATCGGCGATCGGCTCCGGCGGCGGCGCCGGCTTCGACGTCGCCGAACCACTTCTCGACCAGCTGTCGCGTCTTCGCCGAGTCGATATCGCCGGCGACGACGAGGCTGGCGTTCGACGGCGCGTAGTAGCTTCTTGAAGAACTGCCACCACGTCGTCGTAGCTCGCCGCCGTGAGATCCGCCATGTAGCCGATCACCGGCCAGTGATACGGATGGCCCTCCGGATACAGCATCTCGCCGAGCGTCGATCTCCGCCATGCCGTAGGGACGGTTCTCGTAGCTCTGGCGCCGCTCGTTCTTGACGACGTCGCGCTGCGCGTCGACGACCTGCGGGCGTCATCGTGTCGAGCAGATAGCCCATGCGATCCGATTCGAGGAACAGCGCGAGCTCGAGCGCGTTCGACGGCACGTTGATCGTAGTAGTTGGTGCGATCGTTCTCGGTCGAGCCGTTGTTGTCGCCGCCGGCGCGCTTCGAGCCAGCTCGTCGAACTCGCCCGGCTTGACGTGGCCCGATCCCATGAACATCAGGTGCTCGAAGAGATGCGCGAAGCCGGTGCGGCCTGGGCGCTCGCGCGCCGAGCCGACGTGGTACCACATGTTCACGGTGACGAGCGGCACGCGTGTGATCCTCGTGCAGGATCACCGCGCAGGCCGTTGGCCAGCGTGAAGGTGCGTGTAGCTGACTTCGATGTGAAGGCGGGCGTTGACTGCGCGGCGGACGCCGCCGCCAGCGCCGCGGCATGAGTCGCCGCGTCGTGCGTCTGCGCGAACGCGGGCGACGCCGCCACGAGCATGAGGCAGCAGATGCAGCGCGTTTCATGAAGATCGATTCTACGCTGAGCGCCGACGTCCTTTGTGTCCTCTGTGTCGCTTGTGTTGAAATAGCGCCGTGTCCGAACCGCAGCCGCCCTCGTGGGCGTCATCATGGGCAGCAAGTCCGACTGGGACACGATGAAAGCCGCTGACGAGATGCTGACGCGACTTCGGCGTGCCGCATGAGTGTCAGCGTCGTGTCAGCGCATCGCACGCCCGCCTGGATGGCCGAGTACGCTCGGACGGCGGTCGAACGCGGCCTCGAAGTGATCATCGCCGGCGCCGGCGGCGCCGCTCACCTGCCCGGCATGGTCGCGTCGCAGACGGTCGTGCCGGTGATCGGTGTGCCGGTGCAGAGCGCCGCGCTGAGCGGACTCGATTCGCTGCTGTCGATCGTCCAGATGCCGCGCGGCGTGCCGGTCGCGACCGTCGCCATCGGTCCATCGGGCGCGGCGAACGCGGGGCTGCTGGCGGTGGCGATCCTCGCCACGTCGCGGCCCGATCTCCGCGCGAAGCTCCAGGCGTATCGCGACGAGACTCGCCGACGATGTGCGAAATCCGCAATTGAGGATTGAGAGTCAGATGCGGATTTATTGTCGATTCAATAATCGATGAATCCGCAATCGCCCCAATCCCCAATCATCAATAAATCCGCATTCCGCACTCATCAATCCTCAATGTCGATTCTTCCCGGTTCGACGATCGGCGTCCTAGGCGGCGGGCAACTCGGCCGCATGTTCGCGATGGCCGCGCGCCGGCTCGGCTATCGCGTCCACACGCTCGCGCCGGAGCACGACACGCCGACCGGCCAGATCGCCGACGTCGAGGTCGTGGCGTCGTACGACGACGTGGACGCGGTGCGCGCGTTTGCCAGGCGCGTGGACGTCGTGACGTTCGAGTTCGAGAACGTGTCGGCCGAGGCGGCCGCGGCAGCCGAGAGCGCACGCGATCGTCCGGCCGAACGGCCGTGCCCTGCGCGATCGCGCAGCATCGGATTCGCGAGAAGACGTTTCTGGCGGACCACGGCATTCCGGTCGACGCCGTTCGCGCCAGTGCGCAGCGAGGCGGATCTCGCCGCCGCGCTCGAGGCCGTCGGCACGCCTGCCGTTCTCAAGACCGCGGCGTTCGGGCTACGACGGCAAGGGTCAGGTGCCGATTGCACGCGCGCGATCAGTTGGCCGGAGCGTGGGAGACGCTCGGCCGCCGCGAGTGCGGTGCTCGAAGCATTCCTCGATCTCGACCGCGAGATCTCGGTGATCGGTGCGCGCGGCGTCGACGGCGCCTGGTCGCATTTCGGCGCCGATCGAGAACGCGCATCGCCGTCACATCCTCGATCGTCTCGGTCGTCGCCGGCCGACGTGCCGGCCGCGATCGCGGCGCAGGCCGTCGACGTCACGCGCCGGGTCCTGGAGGCGCTCGAGTACGTCGGGCTTGCTATGCATCGAGTTCTTTGTCACACGCGACGGCCGCCTGCTGGTCAACGAGCTGGCGCCTCGTCCGCACAACTCGGGTCACCTGACGTTCGACGCCTGCCGCACCAGCCAGTTCGAGCAGCAGCTGCGCGCCATCTGCGGCCTGCCGCTCGGGTCGACCGAGCATGCTCCAGCCCGCCGCCATGGCCAACCTGCTGGGTGACTTATGGGAATCGGGCGAGCCAGACTGGGTGGCCGCCTTGCGCCTTCCCGGACGTCAAGCTGCATCTCTACGGGAAGCTGAATCCGCGTCCAGGCCGAAAAATGGGCCACATTACGGCTCTGGCGGCTACCCGCGAGGCCGCCGCGTCGCTGGTCGTCCGCGCCCGGAGGCGCTCACGAAACGGACCTGAAATTGCTATCTCAGGAGACATGGTCCGTGGGCTCTTCCGTAGCGCGCTGGTGGTGCTTACCGCGGCACCGCTGCTCGTCACCGCGAGCGCGGCCGGACCAGCAAAATCGTCATCCTCACCCGGTGTGCCGATCGTTCAGCGCTATCTGTCCAGCCCCGATCCCGACCCGACCGAATTCCGCGTGATGCGTCACGTCGACGCGAAGAGCGAGCACTTCGGGCAGAGCGCGTGGATGGATGTCTGGACGGAGTTCGATCGCAACGGCTTCCGCTACAAGATCATCGGCGAGGATGGATCCGACTACATTCGATCCAAGGTGTTTCGCGCCTCGCTCGAGACCGAGCGCAAGATGTGGGCGGACGGATCGCCGGCGCGCTCCGCGCTGACGTCCGCGAACTACGAGTTCGAGGAAGCGGGCGTGCAGGCCGACGGCCTCGCGTCCGTGACTTTGAAGCCGCGCCGCAAAGGCGATCTGCTGGTCGACGGCACCATCTTCGTCAACCCGGACGACGGCGATCTCGTGCGTCTCGAGGGCGGCTGGTGAAGGCGCCATCGTTCTGGACGCGCAGAGTCGAGATCGTCCGCCGCTACAAACGCTTCGCCGGCATCCGCATGCCGGTGTCGCTCGAATCGGTCGCGCACATCCTCGTCGCGGGCAAAGCCACGTTCAAGGTCACCTACGACTACGAATCGGTCAACGGCCAACGTTTCGGCACTCCGGTCGCCCGCGTACAGCAAACCGAAGTCGGTATCAAGTAAACCCGAGAAGGCCATTCAACCGCGGAGCACGCAGAGACCGCAGAGGACGTTAGTCTCTGCGCGCTCCGCGAGTTCCGCGATCATCGAATCGCAACCGCGGCAGCGTCTATACTGCGCAGCTGAGGATTGATTCATGAAGAAGTTGTTGATCGCCGCATTCCTCGTCACCTTCGTCGCGTCCGCCGCGCCATCGTTCAAGCCTACCGTGGCGCACGCGCAGGCGCAGCCAGTTCGTGCCGCCGTAGCGCCGCTGCCCTCGTTCGTCGAGCCGGGCATCTCGCCGGACGGATCGACGATCGCGTTCGTCAGCGGCGGCGACATCTGGGAAGTGCCGGCCCGCGGCGGCGATGCGCGGCTGCTCGTGTCGCATCCGGCGACCGAATCGCGGCCGCTGTTCTCGCCGGACGGCAAGCGGCTGGCGTTCACGTCCACGCGGACCGGCGGCGGCGACGTCTACGTGCTGACGCTCGCGACCGGCGAACTGACGCGGCTGACCTTCGACGATGCGAACGAGCTGGTGAGCGGATGGTCGGCCGGACGGCAAGTGCGATCTACTTCCAGTCGACGAGCCACGAGATCTCGGGCATGCTCGACGTCTATCGCGTCAGCGCCGACGGCGGCACGCCGATGCCGGTGGCCGCCGATCGCTACACGACCGAGTATTTCGCGGCGCCGGCGCCGACCGGCGACGTCGCTCGCGATCACCGCGCGCGCCAACGCCGGGTCGCAGTGGTGGCGCAAGGGCCACAGCCATCTCGACGAGAGCGAGATCTGGATCGTCGAGGACGGCAGCAGCGACCGGCTACGAGCAGGTCACGAAAGGCGGCGCCAAAGACGCGTGGCCGATGTGGAGCGCGCGACGGCAAGACGCTGCTACTTCATGTCCGACCGCAGCGGCGCGCAGAACATCTGGTCGACGTCGGCCAGGCGTCGGCGACGGCCAAACCGATCACCGACGTTCACGGACGGCCGCGTGCTGTGGCCGTCGATCTCGAAAGACGGCAAGACGATCGCGTTCGAGCGCGACTTCGGGATCTGGACCGTCGGACACGCCGGGCGGACAGCCGCGCGAGGTCGCCGATCGCGCTGCGCGGCGCGCCGGCGGCAGCCGCGGTCGAGCATCGCACCTTCAGCGATCAGATTCAGGAGCTGGCGCTGTCGCCCGACGGCGAAGAAGATCGCGTTCACCGTGCACGGCGAGATCTTCTCGGCGTCGGCGAAGGACGGCGGCGACGCTGATGCGCGTCACCAACGACCGCCGGCGAAGAGGCCGAGCTGGCATGGGCGCCGGACAGCCGGCGGCTCGCGTACATGTCGGATCGCGACGGCACGCAATCACCTGTTCCTCTACGACTTCGCCACCGGCGGCGAGACGCAGCTGACGTCGGGCCGCGGCCGCGACGACATGCCGCGGTTCTCGCCCGACGGCAAATGGATCGCGTTCGAGCGCGATTCGCGCGAGCTGCGCGTCATCGATCCGGCGACGAAGGCCAGAGAACGCTCGTCGCCACCGGCGTCTTCGACACGCCGCCGTTCTTCGACTCGCGCGACATCGCATGGTCGCCCGACTCGCGGTTCATCGCCTATCGTCAGCGCCGGCGCGAAGACGTTCGCGAACGTGCAACGTCGCCGCCGTCGCATCGGGCGCGGCACGGCGTTCAAAGCCGGCGAGGGCCGCGCGGTCAGCTTCCTCGCGAACACCAATGCCGGCTCGCTGTCGTGGAGTCCCGACGGCACGCTACCTGACGTTCGCCACCGGCGCAGCGCACCGAGCCCGGCGACGTCGATCCGCATCGATCTGCTGCCGCGGACGCCGAAGTTCCGCGAGGATCAGTTCCGCGATCTGTTCAGGGAAGAGCAGCCGAAGACGACGCCCGAGCCGTCGAACGCCCGCCGGCCCATCCTGCCCCTCCTGCCCAATCCGCGCCCCTGCCCGCGCCGTGCAGCGCAGGCCGAAGCCGCGTCGAGATCGTCTTCGACGACATCCGCCGCCGCGCGGCGTCGCTGCCGATCGGGCGTCGACGTCGACGCGTCAGGAGATCAGCCCGGACGGCAAGTGGCTGCTGCTGACGGCGAGCGCCGCCGGGTCAGCAGAACCTGCTACGTGTATCTCGATCGACGAGCTCGTCGCAGCGAGCCGGCGGTCGCGCGTCAGCTGACGTCGACGCCGGGCGCAGAAGCGCAGCGCGCACTTCACGCGCCGACAGCAAGGAGGTCTACTACCTGGATCGCGGCCGCGTGTTCAACGTGACGCTCGAGACGCCGCGAGCCGAAGGCCGATCGCCGTCAGCGCCGAGCTCGACGTCGACTTCTCGCGCGAGAAGGTCGAGGCGTTCCACCAGGCGTGGACGTACCTGCGCGATCAGTTCTTCGACGAGAAGATGAACGGCGTCGACTGGAACGCCGTGCGCGCGACCTACGAGCCGCGCGTCGCCGGGTCGCGGACGCCCGACGAGATGCGCCGGATCATCTCGCTGATGCTCGGCGAGCTGAACGCGTCGCACATGGGGATCTCGGCGCCGCCGCAGGGCCGGGCAGACGACGCTCGGACGCGCTCGCCGATCGATTTCGATCGCGCCGAGTACGACGCGAGCGGCCGGCTTGACGATCGCGTCGGTCGTCGCGCTCGGGCCGGCGGCGATCGGCGGGCATCAAGGCCGGCGACTACATCCACGCAGGTCGACGGCCAGCGCGATCGCGGCCGCGCGTCGAATCTCGACGAGCTGCTCGATCACACGATCGGCAAGCGCGATCGCGCTGTCGGTCGCCGCGTCGTCGCACCGGCGCCGCCGCGCGACGTCGATCGTCAAGCCGATCGATCAGACAGACGGAGAAGCGGGCTGCGCTACCGCGAATGGGTCGAGCAGAAGCGCGCCTACGTCGCGAAGGCGAGCGGCGGCCGGCTCGGCTACGTGCACATGTTCGACATGTCGGCCGGCGCGCTCGTCGCAGCTGCACGTCGATCTCGACGCCGACAATCACGCGCGCGACGGCGTCGTCGATCGACGTCCGCAACAACAACGGCGGGTTCGTCAACGTCTACGCGATCGACGTGTTCGCGCGGCGCGGCTACTTCAACATGCTGTCGCGCGGCTGCCCGTCGGTGTCGTCGCGCACCGCTGCTCGGCCAGCGGGCGCTCGAGCTGCCGACGATCCTCGTCACGCAACCAGCACTCGCTGTCGGACGCCGAGGATTTCACCGAAGGCTATCGCACGCTGAAGCTCGGCAAGGTCGTCGGCGAGCCGACGGCCGGCTGGATCATCTACACCGGCGGCGTCACGCTGATCGACGGATCGGTGCTGCGCATGCCGGGCACGAAGATCTTCGCGAGCGACGGCACGCCGATGGAGATGCATCCGCGCCCGGTCGACGTCCCGGTGACGCGGCCGGTCGGCGAGAGCTATTCAGGAAAGGACACGTCAGCTCGACGCCGCGGTGGCGGAGCTGTTGAAGCAGATCGGAACAAGAACGAAGAGTACCGCCGGAGTGCCTTGAAGCTCTCCACCACAGAGGACACCGAGGACACTGAGGTTCATTCGTGCAGGATCTACCCTCTGTGTCCTCTGCGTCCTCCGTGGTGGAGAGTTCCTCTCCCGCAGAGTCGTTTCGCGCGTTACTTGATCGCGACACTCATCAGCTCGAACGGCTTCGTGTCGGTGCTGACGTACGCGTGCCCGACGCTGCGCGGCAGGAACTGAACGAAGCCCGCGGCCCTCTCGCCCCTTGTCGTGTTCGATCCGATCACGATGTCCATCGTGCCCCGTGTCAGCTGCACGGTCAGCAGATCGTTGGGATGCGTGTGCATCGGCTCGCGGCTGCCCGGCGCGAACAGCACCCGAACCACGCGCGTGTCGTTGTTGTCGACGAGCGTGGTGCGGGTGATGCCCGAGCGGCGCGCTCGGTCGGCGGCGCGGCGGGCGCAGCGGCGCGCGTCGGCTTGATCGTGACGGCGATCTGCTCGCACGGCGCCGTTCCGGTGTTCACCGCCATGTGCGGCGTGTTCGCGGGGATGAACCACACCGACCCCGCTTCCCGCCGCGCGCGCGAGCGATCGCCGGCGAGCGTCATCTCGACCTCGCCGGGTGTGAGCTGGATGACGACCGCCGAGAACGGATGCGTGTGGCTCGTCTCGCCCTTGCCGGCCTCGTAGCGCAGCCGCGCGACGAGCGCCGTCGCGTTGTCGACGACGACCGTGCGCGTAATGCCCGGCGGCGGCGACGTCTGGGGCCACCCGGCGGCCAGCGCGATCGCGGCGATGATGGCGGCGCGCGTCATGCGCGGCTGTCCATCATGCGCAAGGCGATCGCGAAGAGGAGGAATCCGACCGCGCCGCGCCAGTAGCCGACCGGCTCGAGCAGGAATACCTGATGTCGAAACGCGATCGTCGCCCGACCGCGAAAGCGACCGCCGCCAATCCGATCAGCAGCCAACAGAGAGTGCGCATGGCGCGAGATTATAAGCGGCTTGAGAAGAGCAGAATCCGTCGCGCCTGCCTGAGAGGGCGCGGCGGATTCTGCGAGACGCAACAGAATGCGTCTGGCGGGAGGATGTGGTGATCAGCTCATCTAGCAACCGTACCCGTATGGATCGGGACACGGCGCCGGATCGGGCGCCTTGTCGGCGTTGATGCTGCCCACCATCGACGGATGCATCGTGCAGTGGAAATTCAACGCGTTGGTGTTTCTGAGCGTGACGCTCCGGCTGGCGGCGCCTGGACCGACATCGCCGAGATCAGCCGATCCGTCGTCGGAAGCACGACGTGATGCATCCAGGTGTCGTTGTTCCTGAACAAGATCGTGTCGCCGGCATTCGCAGCGACCGGGTTGGGCCGATAGGCCTGGTTGCCCATGGAACCGACGATGTTCACGGTCACCGTCACCGGACCGGGGCCCGGCGAGGGGCCCGGTGCCGGAGTCGGCGCGGCAGGCGTCGTGCCGCCGCAACTCCACAGCGCAAGTGCGCCGAAAATGGCCAAGCTGGCGCCAGATAAAAACGGCGAACGCATCCCGCGGAACCCCTCCTGGTCGAGCAGCTGTTCGATGATCGATGGGAGAGCAAGCGGAATACCAGACGGATCTCGTTGCAGATCAACGATATGTGCGGTCCTGTTTCACAGCGGCCGTAATTGGGTTACGGAGATCGTTCAGAGTTGCCGCGACGTGCGCGACGGTTTTCTGCACGAGACGCAGGTACGCGCGGATCGTCTTCTCGAGATGCGGTCTCGCGGCGTGTCTTCTTCCTTGCAGTGCGACAGGCCGTTCGACGAATACGCGAACATCATCACGACCGGCATGTGCGGCACCATTTCGGCCGCGTCGTGCAGCGGACCCGACGGCAGCCGCGGCGCGTCGCCGGTTTCCTCGCGCACGGCCTCCTCGCACAGCTGCACGAGCGCCGGGTCGAAGGGACGCGGATCGATCCGCCACAGATTGCGCCACTCGACGGTGACGTTGTTCTCGCGCGCCGCCCGCTCGGACGCGTCGCGCGCGTCGCGCAGCATCGCCGCGAGCACGCCGGCGTCGAGCGCGCGCTGATCGAGCGAGATCTCGCACACGCCCGGCACCGCGGTGACGATCTTCGGCTCGACGTTGACGATCGCCGACGGTGCAGACGACGCCGGCGCCGGGCTTCGAGATGCCGCCGTGGCGATCTCGCGGCACTCGAGCGCCGTCTGCGCGGCGGCGAGAAACGCGTCGCGCCGCATCGGAATCGGCGTCGACCCGGAGTGCGCCGCCTGGCCGGTGAAGCGCAGCATGTGGCGCTCGACGCCGAAGGTGCCGAGCACGACGCCGGTCGGCTTGTTCATCGACTCGAGCACCGGTCCCTGCTCGATGTGCAGCTCGAGGTAGGCGCGCGGCGTCGATCGCCTTCAGCTCGCGATGCGCGTCGAGCATGCGATCGAGCGCGACGCCGTTCTCGGCGAGCGCGTCGACCAGCCGCGTGCCCTGGCGATCCTTCAGCTCGCGCACGTCGTCGATCTTGCAGGCTGCCCGCCGCGGCCGCCGATCCGAGCAGGCTGCGGCCGAAGCGCGCGCCTTCCTCGTCGGCCCAGTCGACGAGCTTCAGCGTGACCGGCGGCGTCGCCGCCGGCGTGCATGCGCAGCGCTTCGAGCGCGGCCATCACGCCGAGGCAGCCGTCGAGCCAGCCGCCGTTCGGCACCGAGTCGAGATGGCTGCCGACGATGACGGTCTTCGGCGAGTCGCCGGCGCAGCGTCACCCAGTTGTTGCCGGCGCGAATCGGTCTCGATCGCGCAGCCCGAGCTCCGCGACCTTGCCGCGGAACCAGTCGCGCGCGTCGCGCCAGACTGGGTCCCCAGGCGAGCCGCTGCGCGCCGTCGGCAGTGCAGGTGCGCGCGGCCAGCTCGCGAAGATCGGCAATGACGCGTTCAGGATGCATGGCCAGTCAGTATAGCCATGCCGCACAGCCTCGCGATGGAGGATTTGGGATTCGGGATTCGTGATTCGGGATTTGACGCAACGTTCGCCGGATGGACAAATCCCGAATCCCAGATCCCAACCCGCGACGTCGATATACTCACCGCCATGCGAAATCTCGCCGCGCTCGTCATCGTGTTGCTCTCGGCGTTCGATGCGGGCGCGCAAACCCAACGCATCACCCTCCGCGCCGCGTCGGCGTTCGACGGCAAGGGCCGCTCGATCCCCGACGTCACGATCGTCGTCGCCGACGGGAAGATCGCCGACGTCCGCAGCGGGAAGCGGTGACGCCGACCTACGATCTGCGCGGGCTGACGATCCTGCCGGGCCTGATCGACACGCACGTCCATCTCGACACGCACTTCGGAAGGACGGCCGCGCGAGCAACCGCGGTGAAACGCCGGCGCAGTCGATGCTGTACGAGGCCGAAAACGCGTACATCACCCTGATGGCCGGCTTCACGACCGTGCAGAGCATCGGGTCGCCGTCGGACGTCGACATGCGCGCGGCGATCGCGCGCGGCGTGCATGCCCGGCCCGCGTCTCCTGACGTCGATCCGGCCGGTCAACGAGAACACCGGCACGCCGGACGCAGATTCGCGCGTTCGTCCGGAAGGTGAAGGCGGACGGCGCCGATCTCGTGAAGCTGTTCGCGTCGAAGAGCAGCCGCGAGGGCGGCGGCACAGACGATGACCGACGAGCAGGTCGCGGCGGCGTGCGGCGAAGCGAGGGCGCTCGGGCTGCGCATCGTGGGTGCACGCGCACAGCCCCAGCGCGATCCGCGCCGCGCGTCAGCGGCGGCTGCACGGCCGTCACGCACGGCAGCCAGGCGACGACCGGCGAGCTGCGAGCTGATGGCGGCGCGCGGCACCTACTTCGAGCCGAACATCGGCCTGGTGTCGCAGAACTATCTCGAGAACAGCAGCCGCTACTTTGGCATCGGCAATTTCGACGAAGCAGGGTTCGCGTTCACCGAGAAGGGATCCCGATGAAGCTCGCGATGTTCAAGAACGCGCTGCAGGTGAGCGGCCTGAAGCTGCTGATGGGCACCGACGCCGGCGCCGGCGCGCACGGCCGGAGCGCCGAGGAGATCATCTATCGCGTGCAGATCGCCGGTCAGCGCGCGCGCCGACGCGCTCGTCGGCGCGACGTCGCTCAACGCGGCAGTCGATCGGGCTCGGCAGATCGCATCGGCACGATCGCGCGCCGGCATGGACGCCGACCTGATCGCCGTCGACGGCGATCCGCTGAAGGACATCACCGCATTGCGACGAGTCGCCTTCGTGATGAAGGGCGGACGGGTTTACAAAAACGCGCAAGGTACGAGCGAAAGTAAGAAGTGCGAGTGCAACCTTTTCGTAAATTCAGACTTCGTACGAGCTTTCTACTCCTGTCCGCAAGACCACGATCGGATCGACACTGCTGGCGCGCCGGGCGGGGAGGAAGGCGGCCAGAGCGGCGACGGTCATCATGACGACGGCGGAGATCGCGAGGATGCGCGGGTCGGTGGCTGAGACGTCGATCACCACCGCTTGCATGAACCGTGATGCGATCAGCGCCGCGACGAGGCCGGCGGCAGCACCGATCGCGGCGAGGCGCAGGCCTTCGCCGAGCACGAGGCCGATGACGCGGCGCGCGTCGGCGCCGAGCGCCAGGCGGACGCCGATCTCGCGCATCCGCGACGAGACCGAATACGACAGCACGCCATAGACGCCGATCGCGGCGAGCAGCAGCGCGCGCGCCGGCGAACGCGCGCCAGCAGCGCCGCGTTGAAGCGCGGCCGCGCGACGGCGGCCGCCGATCCGCTCGTCGAGCGTCATCGCGTCGTAGATCGGCAGCGACGGATCGACCGACGCCACCGCCGTCCGCATCGCCGGCAGCAGCGCCGTCGCGCGTGCCGCGCGTCCTTGACGATGACCATCGTGTCGGGATACGCGAACTGCAGATACGACGTGTAGAAGTCGGCGCGGTCGGTGCGTGTCCGGTCTGATCCACTTCCTCGATACTTCACGTCGCCGACGACGCCGACGATCTCCACCGCATGCGCCGGATCGGAGAACGGCCCGGTCGTCGTGCCGAACCAGACGCGCTTGCCGATCGGACTCTCGCCCGGCCAGAAGCGGCGCGCGCCGGTTTCGTTGACCAGCGCGACCGGCGGCGCTGCCGGCGCGATCGGCCGGCGTCAGCGCGCGCCCGGCGAGCACCGGAATGCCGAGCGTGCGGAAGTAGTCGGCGGAGATGTAGTGACGGCCGATGCCCGGCGCGTTCGACGGATCGACCGGACGATCCGGGAAGAACAGCGATCGCTGCGCGAGCAGCCGCTGAACGGCGTGCAGCGATTCACCGCGGCCGAGCTCCACGCCGGGCACCGCCTGCATGCGCGCCAGCAGGCGATCGACCGTCGCCGGTCCCGACGCCGGCGGATATCGCGATCCCGGCGGCCGCACCCAGAACGTCAACACGTTGCCGGACACGAATCCGATGCGGCGATTCTGAATGCGCGCGAAGCTCTCGATCAGCAGTCCCGACGCCGTCAGCAGCAGGCACGCGACCGCGACTTCGCTGACGACGAGCGTCGAGAGCGCGCGGCCGCGGCGGCCGCCGCCGCGCTCGTGTTCCTTCAGCGCGGTCGCGAGCTCGGGGCGCGACGACCGCGAGCGCCGGCACGAGCGCGAACACGACCGTCGTGCCGAGCGCGGTGACGAGCGCGAACAGCAGCACGCCGGCATCGAGCGCGGGCCGGCCGAAGACCGAGATGGCGGCGTAGTTGTTGCGTCCGCTCGGGATCACCTCGGGCGAAAGCCGTCCGAACGCATCGACGCCCCACGCCGCCAGGATCGTGCCGCACGACGCCCGCGACCACGGCCATCAACAGGCCTTCGGTCAGCAGCTGCTGCACCAGGCGGCGACGGCTGGATCCGATCGCGAGCCGCACGGCCATCTCGCGGCGCCGCACGCCGCGCCGCGCGAGCAGCAGGCTGGCGACGTTGACGCAGGCGATGACCAGCACGCACGCCGCCGCGCCGAGCAGCACGAGCGCGGATCGACGCACAGCCGCATCCACGCGCGCGTCGCCGAAGCGTGACCGCCTGCGCGCTCCACACGCGTGCCGGGTGGCGATACCCGTTGCCGACGAACCGCGAGCCGATCGCCGCGAGCTCGGCGTTCGCCTGCTCGAGGCCGACGCCGTCCTTCAGCCGCGCCACGACGCTGATGAAATTCTGCGGCGTCGTGAGGTAGTCGGCATACGTGAGCCGCGCGGCCATCGGCGGCGGAATCCAGAACTCGGCCTTGCCGCTCAGGCCCGCGAAGCCGTCGGGCAGAATGCCGACGATCGGTCAGCGGCACGTCGTTGATCGTCACCGTGCTGCCGACCATCGCCGGATCCGCTGCGAAGCGTCCGCTTCCACAGTCGCGCGCTGATGATCGCCACCGGCTGCGCGCCGGCGACGGTGTCTTTCCTCGGCGGTGAACGTCGTGCCGGCGATCGGCGTCACGCGCAGCGCCTCGAGAATACGCCGGCGAGACCGACTTCGCCGTCGACGTGCTCTGGATCGCCGTGGCCGCTCATCGCGAGCAGCGGTCGACGTGAACGACGCGATCTGCGCGAACGATCGTCGCCGATGCCTGCAGCTCCGTGATGTTCGGACAGCGACCAGCGCAGCCGCTGACAGGCCGTCGCGCGGCGTGACGCTGCGTGTTGAAGAGGATGACCAGCCGATCGGGATCGGCGAACGGCAGCGGCCGCAGCAGCGCGCCGTAGACGACGCTGAACATCGTCGTCGTCGCGCCGATGCCGAGCGCGAGCGTCAGCGATGGCGACCAGCGCGGCGCCGCGCAGCCGCACGAGACCGCGCACCGCGTAGCGAAGATCTTGAAGCAGTGTGTCCATCAAGCGCCTGCGGCTACACCTCGCCGTGGACGTGAGAATCCGCGGCGAGGTGTCATCAGCAGTGTGCGGTGGGGTGGCGCCCTGCCGCGAGTTGATAAAGTTACGACGATGGCACAGGAGCGGATGTTAACATCCGGCGATGAATCTGGCGCCGCTCGTGTCGTGGTGGCCACTGCCGCCGCGTTGATCCTCGATCGTGACGGTCGCCGGATCCGCGCAGCAGCCCGCGCCTCCGCCGCCGGCCCTGACCTTCGTGCCGATCACGCCGATCGAGCCGCCTGGCGCAGCCGCTGTCGGCCGAATCGCGCGTCGGCGAACGTCACGAGGTTCTCGTTCCTCGGCTACGGCGACACGCGCAGCGCCGGCACGCGGCCGGCGCCGCGCGATTCCCGGCGACGGCGACATCATCCATCCCGATTCACAGCCGCATCGTCGATCGGATGATCGCGCGCATCCGCGCGCTCGCCGGCCACGCCGTTTCCGGTCCGCGTTCGTCCTGCAGTCGGGCGACGCGGTGCTGCGCGGCGCAGAACGGCGCGCATGTGGAACGTCAGCTTCATCGCCGATCGTCGAGCGGCTCACGCGCGGCGGCGAACATCCCGTATTTCTTCTCGGTCGGCAACCACGACGTCACCGGCATGCCGGCGGGCGATCCCGCGCGCGCCCTGGGCCTGCACAACACGCTGACGGCGATGTCGAAGCTGATGCCGCCCGAAGGATCGCCGCGGCGCTTGAGCGGCTACCCGACCTACGCGTTCGGCTACGGCAACGCTTCTTCATCGCGCTCGATTCCAACATCGCGACCGACCGGCTGCAGCTCGCGTGGGTGACCGATCAGCTCGAGCATCTCGACCGCACGCGCTACCGTCACGTCGTCGTCTTCTTCCATCACCCGCCGTTTTCGTCCGGCCCGCACGGCGGCGATCACGTCGAGCCGCCGAGCGTCGCGATTCGCAGCCTGTACATGCCGCTCTTCCGGACGCATCACGTGCGGCTGATCGTCGCGGGACACGATCATCTGTTCGATCACTGGGTCGAGCGCTACGACGACGGCGGCCGCACGTATCGGATGGACTGCATCGTCACCGGCGGCGGCGGCGCGCCGCATGTACGCCTACAACGGCGAGCCCGATCTCACGGAGTATCGTGGCGGCTGCCGCGGCGCAGCACGTTCGCGTGGAGCATCTGGTGAAGCCGAAGCCGGTGGCCACCGACAACCCGCATCACTTCGTCGTCGTGCAGGTGGACGGCGACAAGTTGTCGCTCGAGGTAGTCGGTCTCGGTCCTGCCGAGTTCGCGCCGTTCGCCGGCAAGTCGCGGGTCAGTCTTAACGACTGATCGAGCCGCCCCACTAGTGCAATTCTCGATTCTTCATAGATAAGGATTCCGATGCGCAAGCTCATCCTCCTCGCCTCCGCGCTCGTGGCTTTCGTCGCGCTCTCTCCCGCGCTCGCCGTGCGCGAGCCGCGGCTCTATGCGCAACCGGGCGGCAACGTCACGATCAATCCGATCGCCTATCAGGATCTGCGCTGGCGATCGATCGGCCCGCACCGCGGCGGACGATCGACGGCGGCGGCCGGCGTGCGCACGCAGCCGAACGTGTTCTACATGGGCGCGACCGGCGGCGGCGTGTGGAAGACCGAGAACTACGGCATCACCTGGGTGCCGGTCACCGACGGTCAGATCGCCACCGGATCGATCGGCGCGATCGACGTCGTCGGACTCGAACCCGAACGTCGTCTACGCCGGCACCGGCAGCGAGGCGATCCGATCGAACGTGATTCTCGGCCGCGGCGTCTACAAGTCGACCGACGCGGGCCGCACGTGGCAGTTCGCCGGACTGAAGGACGTCGGGCAGATCGGCCAGCTCAAGGTCCATCCGAAGAATCCCGACATCGCCTACGTCGCGGCGATCGGCAATCCGTTCGGCTGGGGACCGGAGCGCGGCGTCTACCGCACCAAGGACGGCGGCAAGACGTGGCAGAAGGTGCTCTTCATCAACGATCAGACCGGCGTCGTGTCGGTGGCGATCAACTGGTCGAATCCCGAACGAGGTTTACGCCGGCGCGTGGCGCGGCGCAGCGCAAGCCGTGGACGATCATCAGCGGCGGACCGGCGGCCGAAGGCGGCGTCTACAAGACGACCGACGGCGGCGATCACTGGTCGCGCGTCGGCAACGGACTTCCCGACGATCTGATCGGCAAGGTCTGGGTGGACGTCGCGCAGTCGAATCCGAAAGTCGTCTACGCGCAGGTCGAAGCGAAAGGCGCGAAGGGCGGTCTGTATCGCACGAGCGACGGCGGCGTCATCGTGGACGCTGGTCAACAGCTCCCAGCGGCTGCGCGCGCGGCCGTTCTATTTCAACAAGGTGTTCGTCAACCCGAAGGACGAGAACGAGGTCTACGTCACCGAGCTCGACGTTCCACCGGTCCACCGACGGCGGCAAGACGTTCACCGACGTCAACACGCCGCACGGCGACAACCACGTCGTCTGGATCAATCCGGACAACCCCGAAGATCATGATCGAGACCAACGACGGCGGCGCGAACATCACGCAGGACGGCGGCAAGAGCTGGTCGACGCAGATGAACCAGCCGACCGCGGAGCTCTACATGGTCGACGCCGACGAGCAGTTCCCGTATCGGCTCTACGCGCCGCAGCAGGACAACAGCAAGTACCTACGTGCGCCAACGTGCCGCCGACGGCGTGGGCGACCGGACGACCCGACGCAGACCTGGTTGCCAGGCGTCCGGGTGCGAGAGCGGGCAGATTCGGCCGACGCCGGACGGCAAGATCGATCTACGGCGACTGCAAGGGCGAGTTCGGGCGCATGAACGTCGAGACCGGCCAGGAGCAGCACTACTGGATCAATCCGCAGCAGCGCTACGGCAAGAATCCGAAGGACATGACGCTACCGGTTCGTGCGCCAGGCGCCGATCGAGATCGACGCGCACAACCCGAACGATCGTCTACCACGGCTCGCAGTACGTGCACAAAACGATCGACGGCGGCGTGCACTGGACGCAGTTCAGTCCGGACGTGACCGCGAACGGACCTGAAGGTCAGGTGACGTCGGGCGAGCCGATCACGCGCGACATGACCGGCGAGGAAGTCTACGCCGCGCTCTACTCGATGCGTTCGTCGCGGCTCGAGCCGGGCGTGTTCTGGACCGGATCGAACGACGGCCCGGTCTGCGTGACGACGCGACAACGGCAAGACGTGGAAGAACGTCACGCCGCACGATCTGCCGCCCGGCGGACGCGTGCACACGATCGAGGATTCGCCGCATCGCAGCGGCTCGGCGTACGTCTCGGTCTACCGGATGTACCTCAACGACTTCAAGCCGTACTCTACATGACCAACGACTACGGCGAGCACTGGACGCTGCTCACCGACGGCGCGCAACGGCATCCCGGCGGATCAGCCGATGCACGTCGTGCGCGAGGATCCGGAGCAGGAAGGATTGCTCTACGCGGGCACGCTCGAGGGCGCGTACGTCTCGTTCGATCAGGGCAAGCACTGGCAGTCGCTGCAGCAGAATCTGCCGGCCACGCCGGTCACCGACCTCAAGGTCCATCACGGCGATCTGCGTCGCGTCGACGATGGGGCGGTCGTTCTGGATCATGGACGACGTGGCGCCGCTGCGGCAGATCGCGGCGAGCGTGATGAAGCCATCGCGGCTCCGCAGCACCGACAACCCGAATCCGGCGAGGCGGTAGGTGCGTCGGCTTCAGCCGGACGCAGGCGATGTCGTGCGCGCGTCGCAGCAGTCACCGAGCGTCGCCGCGAGCCGACTGCAAACTGCGGTCGAAAGCGCCGCGGCGGCGCACGCCTGCGCAGACTGCCGCGATCAAGCCGTTCGAGCCGAACGCGAGCGTGTTCCTCTTCACCCCGGCCGCGGCCTACCGCATGCACTACGCGCCGATCGCCGGCCGCCCCGATCATGCCGGAGTATCCGCCGGTCGGCGCGCGCATCGACTACTACCTCGCCTCGCCTGCCGGTGAAGCTGAAGCTCGAGATCCTCGATGCCGCCGGTAAAGTCGTGCGCAGCTACACGAGCGAGGCCAGCGCGCGCGGCGGGCCGGGCGCGGTGGCGGACGTCGCGGCGGCGGACTGCCGTCGGCGACTCTGCCGACCAAGGCCGGGGATGAATCGCTTCGTCTGGGATCTGCGCTATCCGGGCGGACCGCCGGCGGCGGCGACGGCGAAGGCGGCGGGTTCGGCGGCGGCGGACCGCTGGTCGGCGCCAGGCAGCTATCGCGCGCGCGGCTGACCGCCGGCGGCGTGACGAAGACCGAGTCGTTCACCGTGAAGATCGATCCGCGGGTCGCGAAGGACGGCGTGACCGTCGCCGATCTCGCCGAGCAGACGCAAGTTCGCCCTGAAGGTCCGCGACTCGCTCGCCGAGGCGCGTCAGCTCGCGAGTCGCGTGCGTCAGGCGCTCGAGGCCAAGCGCGGCGATCAGGCGAAGCTGCAGTGCGCTGTGGGATCGCCTGGTCGACGAAGAGCGGCCCGTACGAAGATCAGATGTTCATCGATCAGATCGCGAACGTGAACCGCGAGATCAGCCAGGCGGACCAGAAAGTCGGCGCGAGCGCCTACGAGCGCTTCAACGATCTGATGAAGAGTGGACGGCGCTCAAAGGCTGACGCTGAGCCAGCGCTGCGGTGATCTCGCGCAGGCCCTGTTGCAGGCGATCGATTCGCCGTGACGATGCGTGCAGCTTCTCGCTTCGCGCGCTCCGTCGCGCAGGCGGATCGCATCGGCGAGTCCGGGGAACGGCTGGCCGTCGTAGAGCGAATAGATATTCCAGCCGTAGATGACGTGGCGGTACACTGCTGATTCTCGTCGAGCAGCCGCTGTTCGAGGCGCGCCAGCAGGTCGTTCACCACGCTCGATCGTCGACGCTGGCAGATCGCGCGTGGCCAGGCGATTGTCGATGCGCTCCTCGGTGAGCTTCGCCTGCTCGGCGACACGCGCGACCGCTTGCCGCGCCGCCGTCAGATCGACCGCGGCCATCCCGCGTCGATCTTCTCCGCCGCCCCACGTCGACGCCGTGTCGAGAAACTCCTTCAGCTTCCGTGCGTAGTGCGAGAAGCGGAACGGGAGGATCTGCGATTCGCCGAGCCGCAGCGCGGTCGGTGCCGAGCATGCGCACCAGTTTCACGCCGCCCTGGAATCCCGGATCGGCCACGTGTTCGACGAAGAAGCGCGTGTCGTAGTTGGAGTGATACGGACCGTAGGTGTAGCCGCCGGTCGCGTTGAGCTCGAGCGACAGGGTCGGCACGCCGACGTAGTCCTGGAACGGCACGAAGTCCGCGCCGCTGCCGAGCGCCTTGAGATCCTCAGTCGTACGGCGTCATCGCGCTGGCGTCCAGCCGTCGTCACGAGCGTGCTCGACTTCCGTCCGGGATGTCCTTCGCGACCTCGACGACGAAATCGCGGAGCGACGGCGCGCCGCCGGCATCGAGGCGGCCGTTCATGTAGAGATCGGTGTTGATGTAGCAGATCGTGCCGTCGCGCAGCGCCTGTCGTCGATCCTCCGCGTACTCGGTCGATCCGATCAGCCCGAACTCCTCAGCGTCCCAGAATGCGAGCGCAGATCGTCCGCTGCGGCTGCCAGCCGTCGCGGCGCAGCGCGCCGAGCGCGCGCCGACCTCGAGCAGCGCGGCGGTTCCGGTGCCCGGGTCGACGCCGCCGAACGTCCACGCGTCGTGATGCGTGCCGAGGATCACCTCGCGATCGGCGCGCCGCGCGCCGGGCACGCGCGCGACGACGTCGCGGATCGTGCGAAGCCCGTTGTCCATTTCGACGCGAAGGTCGGACGCGGACCGCGTCGCCGCCGAGTCGATACGTGATCGGCAGGCCGCCGCGAAATCCCGGCGTCGCCTCGGCGCCGCCGAGCCGCTCGAGGATCTTCGCGCGCTTCGCCCCACGACAGCACGGCCGCGGGAATGCGCGGCAGCGTCGGTGCCGCTCGCCGGATCGACGCCGCGATGCGGTCTGCGAGCGCCGCGACGCCGGGCGTCAGCGGATCGCCGTGCCAGAACCAGCTGTATTTGCCGTTGCCGCGCTGTATCTGATCCGCCGTGCGCCAGTAGCCCTTCGGCCACGTCTCGCCGCGCACGAAGCCGTCGTCTGCCGGATCGCTGTAGATGATGATGCCCGGCCGCGCCGGCCTGTTCCGCCGTGTGGAGCTTCACCGCGCGGTGGCTGCGTCCGTATCGCGCGATGACGAGCTTGCCGCGCACGTCGACGTGGCGAGCGGCCAGCTGCGCGTAGTCGTCGGGCAGTCCGTAGTTCGACGTACACGACCGGCGCCGTGCACGTCGCCCGACGCCGAATACGCGACGAAACCCGGTCCGAGCTTCAGGATGTTCCGTGTCGCGATCGAGCGGGCGACGCCGGCTCGGTCACGCGAAGCTTCTCGCGCGACCGGTGCGATGAGATCGACGGCGATGCTCTTCGCGTGCGTACGAGAGTACGCCTGATACTCGAGCATCTCGACAGACAGAGCCCGGCGTCGGTCAGCGCTCGCTGTGATGCGACTCCGCGACGACGCGGCTCTCGTCGATACCGGCCATGTGCGGCTCGCCGCGTCAGCGTCGCATGGAACTTCCGACAGCTCGTCGGCGGAGACGCCGTCACGGAAGCGCTGCTCCGCGATCGCGCTGTGCATTGAAGGCCGCCGCTGAGAATCCCAGCCGCGGGTGCGGGACGCGCGGCGGCGCCTGACGGCACGCGGCGGCCATCAACACGCCAATTGTCACAAGCCTGACTGAAGTCAGGCTCTTCATAAATGGAGACATTTACTGCGGGACGATCGGCAGGACGATGCGCGACGGGTGCTGCGGGTCGTGGAAGATCGTCTGCTCGGCGCGCCGCAGCTCGGCGCTTTCGCCGAACGGTCCCGCCGGTGTTCGGGTTGCGATCGAAGCGCGGGAAAGTTGCTGCTCGAGATCTCGACGCGAATGCGGTGGCCGGCGGCGAACAGATTGCTCGTCGCGCCGACGTCGATGGTCAGTTCCTCCGGCTGCCCCGGCGTCAGCAGCACGGGTGACGTCTTGCCGCGCCGATAGCGTGCGCGCAGGATGCCGTCGGTCAGCATCCGTGCCGTGCCGTCGGGGAAAACGTCGACGAGCTTCGCCGTGAAGTCCGTGTCGGTCGCCGACGACGCGGCCCACAAGCGGACCTCGATCGGCCCGGTGACTTCGAGTGGCGCGGCGAGCGGCGTGCGTCGAATAGACGAGTACGTCGCGGCGCCGTTCGACCTCGCGCTGATCGCGACGGCGTTCTCGAGTAGCCGCCGCGCTGTCCGGTCGGCACCGGGTTCCATGGATCGTAGACGAAGCGATCGGCGCGCTCGTCGCGCCGGCTTGCTCTCGCTCAGTGCTGCCGTTGCCGTCGCGCGTGTTCGCGCCTGCCGTCGCTGTGCAGAGTAGAACGGCGTCGGCACGGCGCGCGCGAGCGGCCACTGCCGGCTCGTCGCGCCACGCGTTGGCGCCCATCACGAACAGGCGCACCGGCGCGCGCGACAGCACGTCCGTCGGCTCGTCCTTGAGCCAGTAGTCGAACCAGTCGAGCCATCAGCGACTCGAGATCGAAGCCGGCAGCGGGGCCGAAGTCGACGTCGCCGATCTTCGTCGTGGCGAGCGTCGGCCGCGCGTGCGTCCACGGGCCGATGACGAGCCGCTGACCATCGCGCGCGCGCGCGCGCGCGCGTTCGCGCGCAGCCCGGTGAAGTTGCGGATCGTGCCGTTCGAGCAGCGTGTCGTACCAGCCGGTGAGATGAAACGCCGGCGTCTCGAATTCCGCGTGGCGCGCCTCGACGTCGAACGTGCTGCCAGTACGTCGTCGTACGACGGATGGCCGAGCATCTCGAAGTAGCCCGGCGCGATACGCGGCGCAGCTCCATCGCGTCCATCGTCTTCGAGCGGCACGTGCCAGCAGCCACTGGCTCGCCGAACGACTGCCGCTCGGCTCGTTCAGGCCGATCGCGCCGTCGCGGTCCGCCTTCGGCTCGATGCGCGCGGCGGCGCACGTCGACCGCCCTGCCCGAGGTTCCAGGACAAGCCGTCGGCGAGATAGAACGCGCCGCCCTGAAACACCATGTCGTAGCGGCTGTTGTACGAAGACGACGGGAAGATCGCGACGAGATGCGGCGGCCGAAGCGGCGCCGCCAGCAGCTGCGTCGTCGCGCTGTAGCTGCCGCCGAAGGTGCCGACGCGGCCGTTGACGGTAGGGCAGCGTGGCCACCCATTCGATCGTGTCGTAGCCGTCCTCGCCTTCGTCGTGCGGCCGCGCCACGCCGTCGGAGGTGTAGCGACCGCGCGTGTCCTGCACGACGACGACGAAGCCGTGCGCGGCGAGCCGGCTTGAACAGGGTGTCGTCCCTGCCGATGGGTTCTTCGAGTACGGCGTGCGCTCGAGCAGCGCGGGCAGACGCGCCGCGGTGTCAGGGACGATAGACGTCCGCGCGGAGCACGACGCCGTCGCTCATCCGCGCCGCCACGCTTTTCCTCGACGCGGATATCCTGTGCGTGTTGTCCGGCTGTAGCCGGACCGCCGACGATCGCCAGCCCTGCTACGATCGCGAGGGCGGCCAAATCGCTCTTCAAGGGTTCAACCTGCCATAACAGCGGCGAGTTTCATCGAAAGAACTGCCGGGCCGACAGGAGAGTGCGAGTGCGGATTTTCCCTTGGCGCGTGCGTCGTGATGCTGAGCGGGCTGCTGAGCGCACAGGAACAGACGATCTACGCAGGTCGGGCAGCGGCGTGGACGCTGCCGGTCGTCACCAAACAGGTCAAGGCGACTCTACACGCAGGAGGCGATGGACGCGCACATCGAGGGCACGGTCGGCCCTCGGAGGTCGTCGGTGCAAGCAGACGGCGCGGTCGGCGACGTGAACGGTCGCCCGCTCGCTCGATCCGACCTATGGGCTGGATCAGGAAGCGGTGAAGGCGATGAAGCAGTGGCAGTTCAAGCCGGGCACGGAAGGACGGCAAGGCGGTTGCCGTTCGCGTCGACGTCGAAATCAGGTTCACGCTGAAGTAGCGGACGGCGTCGGCGTCGCGCCGCCGCTCCGTGCCGCGTCCTCGGCGGCATAGTCGAACTGGTGAGGCGTGAATCCTGCCGGAGGATTGGCGCGCTCCCATTCGACCGTTCGCCGGATCGCCTCCTCGCGCGACACGCGCTCCTCGAAGCCAAGCTCGTCGCGAAGTCGCGTGGTATCGGTCACCCAGTGCTGCTTCGTGTTGCCGGGCGCGCGCAGGAACGGCGGCAGCAGCGCATCCGGTACACTGCGAACTCGCCGTTCCACCCGAGCGCCTTCGCGATCCGCCCCGCCCATTCGAGCTCGGTCAGCGCATCGGCTTCGCCGACGTTGTAGATCTTCCCGGCCGCGCGATCCGAGACAGCCGCGAGCGCGATCGCGGCGGCGACGTTCTCGACGTAGCCTTTCGTCGCGCGCCATCCGGCCGTGTCGGCGGACATCACGATCGTCTGCCGGTTGTCGCCGATCCGCTTGACGATCGGATGGAAGCGGTGCAGTGCGTCGCCGGGGCCGTAGACCATCGGCAGTCGCAGGACCGTGGCGGGCAGCTGCGGATGCGCCCAGCAACTCCTGTTCGACCGGAATCTTGTCGTGCGCATCGTCGAGCCAGCCGAAGATCTGCTGCAGCATCTTGCACCTGCGCCGGCGGATAGGTCTGCAGCTTCGTCCGCAGCGCCGATGTCTCGGTGAGCGGCAGCGGCTCGAGCGGTCCAGGCTCGAGACCGTGTCACGCCGCACGCACGATAGACATCGCAGCTGCTCAACGCGACGACGCGACCAGCCGCGCCCGCGAACACGTCCACCAACTCGCGCGCCTGCCGTCCGGAGCTGAGGATCAGATCGACGACCACGTCGGGCGCAAGCGCGCGCAGCAGTGTTCGCGGAAGTCGGCGAGGCGCCGGCGATCGACGAAGATTTCAGCGCGGCGCGGGCATCGCATGCGTGCGCGGACGATGGAGAACGAAGACCTCGTGGCCGCGGCGTTCGAGATCGGCACGCACGAATGGACCGATGAAACCGTTTCCGCCGATGAGGAGAATGGCGCATACAGAATTGGGTAATTCGGGTAATCTGGTAATCATGGTAATTGGCTAATTGGTAATTGGGTAGTCGGACAACTACAATTACCCAATTTCACTACCAGATACCCAGATTACCGCAATTACCAGATCCACGTCGCTAGCCCGAAATTCCGCCACCAGCTCGCTTCGCCAAGGCCGAGCGCGTTCCACCACAGATCGAGCGCCGTGCGATCGAGGCGCGAGATCGCGTCGCCGGGTCACGCCAGGCGGCATCGGCAGCAGATCGGCGAGCGCCTCCACGATCTGCGGACGATCGGCGGCGTCGGCGCGTGAGATCAGGTGCCAGAGGGTCATCGCGTCGCCGGGTCCGGCATGCGCGGACGGCACTGCAGCGCCGCAGAGCGAGCCACCGCGTCGCGCAGCATCGTCGAACTCGTCGAGCGCTCGCCGCATCTCGGATCCGCATCGTCGTCGTGCGCGGCGCTGGCCCGCGTCGTCGCGTCGGTGCACGACGCGCCGACCGGGACGAGCGACTCGCGGCCGTTTCAGATCCAGCCGCGACCCATCCGGAGGTGACGGTGAGATATCCGGCGCCGGCTTCGTCCACATGCAGCGGTGTACGCGCAGCCGAGGTCGGTGGCCGTCGCCGACGGAGTATTGACGACGAACTGACCCGGAGGTGCGTTGATGACCGCGTGCAACGTCCCGCGATCCAGCGCAGGAAGCTGATGATGACCGTCGCGCGCCGCGACGAGCCGGCTCGCGATGTTGGTGTCGATCGTGACCTGACCGAATCGTGCCGACCGTCAACCGCGCCTGCGATGCGGCATCGGTGACGAGCATCTGGCCGACGGCGATCCGCCCGGTGCCGTCGAGCGCCGACGATCCACGCGCGGCTGACCGGCGAGGCTCGCCACTTCCATGACACGGCCGCGCGCGCGCAGCGTTGATGCCGATCATGACGAGCACGGCCGCCGCGGTCGCCAGCGCGGGCCCGAGATAGCGAAGCGCGTGCGCCAGCGGATCGGCGGCTGCGGCAGACGCGCGCCGGCGCGCCAGCCAGCGACGTCACGCGGGCGGTCGAGCAGCGCTTCGAGCCGCTGCGTCCGGGTCCGCGCGCCGGAGCCGTCCCACAGGTGGTCGTCACTCATGGCGAGCCCACCGCCGCAGCGGCGTCTCTCGTCGCGCCTCCGACGGCCGCTCCGTTGTCGCGTCCCGGCATCTCGGCCGATCGTCCGCGGCGACCCGGTTGCTCATGGTCGCATGCCCCCGAGTTTTCACGCAGCAGCTTCATGCCGCGAGTGCAGGTTGACGCGCACCGACGCAGGGCGTGAGTCCGGTGCGCTCGCGCGATCTCGTTGCCGCTCATCCCTTCGACCAGGCGCATCAGCAGCGTGTCGCGATAGGCCTCGGGCAGCGCGGCGCACGGCGTCAGCACCACGAGCGTCTCCGCCTCGATCGGATCGCCGCCGGGCAGCTCGTCCAGGCAGTTCGACCTGCGCGCGCGTCTGGCGCAGGCTGGTCGAGTGGCGCGATTTGCGCGCGATGGTGGCGATCCAGCCGCCGAACGCGGCGGCGTCGCGTAGCTCGCCGATGCGCGTGTAGGCGCTGATGAAGACGTCCTGCACCAGATCGTCGACGTCGCGCCGCGGCACGCGGCCGAGCAGGATGGCGTGGACCATCCGCACGTAGCCGGCGTAAGAGGCGCGCGAACGCGTCCTCGTCGCCGGCGGCGACGGCGCGAATCGTCGCGGCATCGGTGCCGCGGTTCCGGGTTCGACGGCGGGGCGATTCGCGGGGCGCTGCACCACAGCGTGGAAACGGCTAGCGCTGGCCTCGAACACGCGTCCATTTCTGGCCGTCGTTCGAGCAGACGACCGTCATCGCGAGCGCGATGTTAACCGCAGCGGAGGTGCCGGCGTGGAACTCGCCACCACGGAGGACACGGAGGACACGGAGGACTACAGAGAAAAACACTAGAACGCGTCTTTACAAACCCGGACGGGCACGAAACCACGAAACTGCGAAACACCACGAAAGAGAAGATCACTGGGTTTTCGGGTCGTGGTTTCCGGTGGTGGAGAGCTCGATTCTGTAATCACGTCGAACTTCGTGCCGCTTGACGCCGTCGCATGCTGCTTGAGCAATATGTCGCTATGCAACAGCATCAAGGCGGGGATGCTCGATCGCGAGCTGAAGAAGGGCAGCGCCGAGCTCCTGATCACTTCTCGCTGGTCGAGGATCAGCCGCGGCACGGCTACGACCTCAGCAAGCTCATCAGAAGCGCGCTCGGAGGGCGTGCTGAAGTTTCGCGTCGCCTCGCTCTATCCGCTGCTCTACCGCCTCGAGAAGCGCGGCTGGATTCAGGGCCGCTGGATCGAAAAGGCGGGGCAGCGCCGCCGCCCGCTGCTACCGCCTGACGTCCGCCGGCGAGCAGGTGCTGAAGGCACAGCGCAACACCTGGCGGGAATTTGCCGACGCGATCAATCGGATCGCGGGAGTCGAACCGGCGTGAAGAAACTTCCCGAGGAGATTTCACAGCA
>ERZ1370068.10802-contig-9468_pt1 | contig 35809 bp, 37 predicted proteins | sample MGYA00561227_ERZ1370068 | MGnify/ENA primary metagenome ERZ1370068 (study PRJEB38410, sample SAMEA6850437) | metagenome | study: Metagenomic assessment of the ecological functions of the soil: analysis of the soil microbiota associated with the... | reverse complement strand
AGTTACGTAAATACCTGCGCGAGCCCGCGGGAGACCGCGGGTTTGAGCTGCGCGAGACGTCGGCGGCTCGCGCTGCTGGCCCTGGAGCGCTCGGGCCTGGCCTGAACGTCCCCGCGGCGAGCTGATGCCTCGACCAACACCTGAGAAGCGTCCTGAGCCGGACACGGTTGACTGCCTCGCAGATCGCCGCGCCCAGAGCCCGAGCGGCTCGCGTCCGCTGGCGCCGGGCGAGCCGCTCGCCGGGACCTACCATCTGCGCCCGAAAGCCGCGCACGCGTGGCGCGGAGGTCGCGACCAACAGCGAGCCCATCGCGCTGGCGCGCCGGCGCGCGGGGGTCGAGCTGCGACGTCCAGCGCGTGCGGCGGATCCGGTCGCCGCCAGCGTCTTCGCGGTCCGCGCGCCCATCCCGATCCCGTGCTCCGACGTGTCGTTCGGTCCCGACGCGCGGCGCGCAGTACACGCTGGACCTTCAGCAGATCCTCGACCGCGACCGCGCGCGGAACAGGCGCGTGACCCCCGCCCCGCGGCCGGTCAACACTCCCGACGGCGAGCCGCTCGAGGTTCTGCCTCCAGCCCGGCCCGCGCTGAGTCGGTCAGTCCTTCCAGTCGAAGGAGCCCTTGCGGACGTTTCACGAACGCGAGCTCCGGCATGCTCCACATGACTCCGCTGGCGCCGGCGTGCAAGGCGCGCGCCAGCCGGTCGGAACTGGCGCAGCGCCCAGGCCGCGGCCACCGACGCAGCCGAGGCCGCACACGAGGTTCACGGCGCCGTACGCCGGCCCAAATGGCAGAAGACGATCGCCCGTGAAGAGGAGGAACGCGCCGTCGCGCAGGAGCGGCCGGTAGATCGTCCCGGTCGGAACGGTGGTCTCGCGCGGCGTGCGAGAGCTGCCTGGTGACTCGCGCAGGACGCGGCGCCTTCGAGCCCTGGCGCGGCGGCCGGGGCAGGCCGTCGTCGACCTGCTTCAGATCCGCAGCTTCGGTCCCGCACCCGGTCAGGCTGAACACGACCGGCACAAACCAGCCGAGCGGCTCGTCGGGCGCGCGGCTCGCGCCGCGCCGAGCGCGCGCTCGCCTCCGCCTCGGAGCCGGAACGCGCCGCCGGTCGTGCGCGCGAGCTCGGTGATGCAGTTGTGCTGGGTCAGGTCGTAGCCCCAGCGCGCCTCGAGCCGCGCGTCCTGCTCGGCCAGCTGTCCGTGCGGGCGCAGGCGAGCGACGGCGGCGGGTGTCGCCGCCGGGCGGCGGCGACCGGCACGCTGCGGCCGCAGCGCCGGCAGCTTGCGCATGCCGTACTCCGACAGGGACCCGGCCGCGTCGGCGCGGCCGCTGCGCGCGGCGATCGCCGGCCGCCTCCTCGAGCAGGTTGCAGGTTCTCCTCGTCGAGCGCGCCGCGCGCGAGCACGCCGCTCGCGGCCGCGCCGGAGCAGCTCGTGCCGGCCTGCGCGCGGCGCTTGGCGCGGCACTTCGTCGCTCGACCTCGTCCGCGGATCGGCGCGCGACTCTCGCTGCCAGCGAAGCGCGTCGAGCAGCGACCAGCCGGCCCGTCGCCAGGCTGCGGCGCGCGGCCAGGCATGGCGCGCCTGCGCGAGCAGAGCAGCGCGTAGCCGCGGTCGGGCGCGCCGAGCGGAGCGAGCTTCCGCCACCGACGTCCTCGAGCTGGCGCCAGGCGCCTCGAGTGCCGGCGCGCTCGGGCGGGGTGAGCGGCGGCGTCGAGCTCGGCGGGAGCGCTGCGCGGTCGCCGCCGGCGCCAGACCGTAGGCGCCGTCGAGCCAGCGCTCGAGCGCCTCGCGCAGCTCGACGCGCCTCCGCGGAGATCGCGGAGATCGCCGGGCCGGCTCGCGCGAGCTCGCGGCGATCCGCGGTCGGCGTCATCGGCGCGAGTTCGGTTCAGTGCGCGCTCAGGCCCGCGCGCGCCGCGACCGCGGCGCGCAGACGCACGCGTCCGGATCTCCCGCGTGGCCGGGCGCGACGAGACCCGCGCCGCGCAGCGGCGGCGGCTCGGCGCGACGCCGAACGCCTCGAGCCATGCGACGTCGTCGCGCAGCGCGGCGCGGCGCGCCGAGCTCGAGCTCCTGCTCGACGTACGAGCGCGCGAACGCGCGCTGCACGCGCTCGGTCACTTCGGGCGCGACGTCGACGTGCGCGACCTCGAGCGGCCGGTTCTCGAGCTCGGCGTAGACCAGGTGGAACGACGACCAGCCCTCGCGGACCAGGAGCAGCAGTCCCGCGTCGGCGTTCTGCAGGTGGTAGACGGCGTCGTCGGCGCGCAGCGCGGCGTGACCGCCGCTGGCCAGGCCGACGTTCGGGCTCACGTACACGAAGGCGAGTCCGCTCTCGGCAGCGCTGGCGCCGGTCGCGGCCAAGAGTGACGACGGCCGCCAACGCCAGCAGCAGCGCCGAGCGCGAGTCCGCGCATCAGCCGCCGGCTTGCCGGTAGCCCTCGAGCGCGAGCTGCGCGGCCGGTTTGTCGCGGCCCGACCTCGTCGAGGAACTCGGCCATCTGCGCCTCGCTCCAGCCCGCGTCGCGCAGACCTTCGCCGATGGCGCGCGGGGTCAGCGGGTCGGCCTCCCAGTGACTGATGCCGTGGTCCTCGGCGATCCGCGAGACGCCGCGCAGGAACTCCTCGCGGCTGCCCGAGCGTTCCGGCGAACGCCGCCGTGAACTCGCGAAGGTCGCGGTCGTAGCTCTGCTTGTTCGGAGTCGTCGTCGTTGTCGCCGCCTCCGCCCGAGCCGGAGGACTTCGAGATCGCGTCGAAAGAGCCCGCGATCGACCGCGACGAGGCGGCCGAGATGTCCGACGGCAGCTCGATGATCGCCGAGATGATCTTGCAGCCCAGCGCCGGGAGCAGTCGCGAGGAGCGCGACCGCGAGCAGGCGCGCGGGAGAGCGGATTTCTCATCGGGGAGCGGACCTCCTTCTCGGAAATCATATCGCTCCGTCTTGTGCATGGGTCGGGCCGGCCAATATGGGCGTTTCGCCTCAGTATTTTCGCTGACCGATCTGCTTGTTTCGGTCTGCGCCTTTCCTTGCCGCTGTGGGAATCGAGTGGAACCCTCCGGACCGATTCCGCTGACCACCCCTGTAAGTGAACGCGGAATCTTCATGGGAGACGGGCGAAGCCTCGTTCGCCCGACGGAAGGATTCCAATGGGGTTGCTCGCTGGTATCGAGAGTCCGGACGGCGCTGCGCAAGCTCTCGCGCCCGGAGCTGCGCACCGTCGCGGACGAGCTCCGCGCCGAGCTGATCCGGGTCGGCTCCGAGGTGGGCGGCCACTTCGCGGGCAGCCTCGGCACCGTCGAGCTGACCGTCGCGCTCCACTACCGTGCTCGACACGCCGCACGACCGGGTGGTCTGGGACGTCGGCCACCAGGCCTACGGCCACAAGGCGCTGACCGGCCGCCGCGACGCGGCTTGCTGAAGATCAAGCAGGCCGACGGCCCGAGCGGCTTCCTGCGCCGCGAGGAGAGCGCCTACGACGCCTTCGGCGCCGGCCACGCCGGCACCTCGGTCTCGGCGGCGCTCGGCATGGCCGAGGCGGCGCGCGGCGCAGCCGGAGCGGCGCGCGCGTGGTCGCGGTGATCGGCGACGGCGCGGCGACCTCGGGCATGTCGTTCGAGGCGCCTGAACCACGCCGGGCATCTCGCGCACGCCGCTGCGCGTCGTGTTCAACGACAACGGCATGTCGATCGCGCCGAACGTCGGCGGGCTCGTCCACACGCGGCCGCGCGCGCGGCTACTTCGAGGCGCTCGGCCTCGCGCTACCTGGGGCCCGGTCGACGGACACGACCTCGACGCGCTGCTGCCCGCGCGTCGAGGCGATGCTCGCGAGCGCGGGCCGACGGTGCTGCACGTGCGCACGCAAGAAGGGCGCGGGCTTCGCGCCGGCCGAGGCCGACCCGTTCCAGCTGGCACGCGACCGGGCCGTTCGAGCGCGCGACGCGGCGCGTCGAAGGCGGCGAGCAACGGCGCCGCGCCGAGCTGGACCGCCGCGTTCGCCGACGCGCTGATCCGCGTCGCCGAGCGCGACCCGCGGGTCGTGGCGATCACCGCCGCGATGCCCGACGGCACCGGCCTCGACCGCTTCGCCAAGCGCTTCCCGGACGCGCATCTACGACGTCGGGATCGCCGAGCAGCACGCGGTCGACCTTCGCGGCCGGGCTCGCGGCCGACGGCTTCCGGCCGGTGTGCGCGATCTACTCGACCTTCCTGCAGCGCGCCTTCGACCAGGTCGTGCACGACGTCGCGCTGCAGAATCTGCCCGTCACCTTCGCGCTCGACCGCGCGGGCCTGGTCGGCGCCGACGGCCCGACCCACCACGGCGCGCTCGACCTCGCCTATCTGCGGATCATCCCGAACCTGGTCGTCGCGGCGCCGCGCGACGAGAACGAGCTCGAGGGCCTGCTCGCGGCCGCCGTCGCCTCGGACCGGCCCGTTCGCGCTGCGCTTCCCGCGCGGCACCGCGACCGGCGCGCGATCCTCTCCGAGCCGAAGCCGCTCGCGATCGGACGCGGCGAGCTGCTGCGCCGCGGCGGCGACGTCGACCCTGGTCGGGATCGGCCGCACCGTGCAGGTCGCGCAGCGCGCGGCCGAGCTGCTCGCGCAGCAGGGCGTGCGCGCGGCCGTGATCGACGCGCGCTTCGCCAAGCCGCTCGACGCGCAGCTGATCTGCGGCGCGGCGGCGCGCACCGGCCACGTCGTCACGATCGAGGACCACGCGGGCGCCGGCGGCTTCGGCAGCGCCGGTGCTCGAGCTGCTCGCGCGCGAGCTGCCGCGCACGGCGGTGCGCATCCACGGCCTGCCCGACCGCTTCACCGACCACGGCGACGTGAACGCGCAGTACCGCGCGGCCGGGATCGATCCCGAGTCGGTCGCCGCCGAGACGCTGGTCTGGCTGTCGAGCTGCGGCCCGCGCCGCAGCCGCGCTCCGCGCAACGGCGGCGAGCGCGAGGAGTTCCCGCATGCCTCGTGAGCGGATCGCCGCCGAGCCGACGCGCGAGGTGCTCGCCGCCTACGCGCACTGCCGCGGGCGTCACGCGGCGCAGCCACTCGAGCTTCGCCGGCGGCGTTCTGGATGTTCCCGAAGGCGAAGCGCCGCGCGCTCCACGCGATCTACGCGTTCTGCCGGCTGGCCGACGACATCGCCGACGACCCGGCGATCCGCGGCAACCGCGGGCTCCTGCTCGAGCGCTGGCGCGACGAGCTCGCCGCGCGCCTACGACGGCAAGGCCGTGCACCCCGTCGGCGTCGCGCTCGGCGACGCGGTCGCGCGCTTCGACCTGCCGCGCCAGACGCTTCGAGGACCTGCCTGCTCGGGCGTCGAGTCGGACCTGCGCCGGACGCCGATCGAGACCTTCGACGAGCTCGTACCAGTACTGCTACCGCGTCGCGTCGACGGTCGGCGCTGCTGATCGTGCGCGTGCTCGGCTTCAACGACCCGCGCACGCTCGACTACGCCGAGGCGATGGGCGTCGCGGTGCAGCTCACCAACGTGCTGCGCGACGTGGGCGAGGACGCCGCGAGCGGGCCGCGTCTACCTCGCGCGCGAAGACCTGAAGCGCTTCGGCATCGGCGAGGAGGCGCTCGCGCGCGAGCCCGCGCCAGACGAGCTGCGCGCTCCTGCTCGCCTGCTACGCCGAGCGCGCGCGCATCTTCTACGAGCGCGCGCGCCGCGCTGCGCCCCGCCGCCGACCGCGCGCGCCTGCGCCCGGCCGACGCGATGGGCGCGATCTACCGCTCCATGCTCGACCGCCTGCAGGCCGAGCGCTTCCCGCGCGAGCGCACGGTTCGCCTGTCGAACCCGCGCGCGGCTCGCGATCGCGGCGTCGGTGTGGCTGCGCGGAGCGCGCGCGTGAGCGAGATCGAAGACCGCAAGCGCTCGCACCTGTCGCTCTGCGCGAACGAGGACGTCGAGCACCACGGGCGCACGCTGCTCGACGAGGTGCACCTGCTGCACGAGGCGCTGCCCGACCTGGCGCTCGACGACGTCGATCTCTCGACCGAGCTGCTCGGCAAGCGGCTGCGCGCGCCGATCGTGATCTCGGGCATGACCGGCGGCACCGACGAGGCCGGGCGCCTGAACCGCGCGCTCGCCGCGGCGCGCGCAGAAGCTCGGCCTCGCGATGGGCGTCGGCAGCCAGCGCGCGATGCTGCTGCACCCCGAGCAGGTCGCGCGAGCTACCGCGTGCGCGACGTCGCGCCCGACATCCTCGCTGCTCGCGAACCTCGGGCGCGGTGCAGGCGCGCGAGTCGGGCACCGAAGCGGTCGCGGCGCTCGTGCGGGCGATCGGCGCCGACGCGCTGTGCGTGCACCTGAACGCGGCGCAGGAGCTCGTGCAGGACGAGGGCGACCGCGACTTCCGCGGCTGCCTCGACGGCGATCGCCGAGCTCGCGACGCAGCTGCCCGTGCCGGTCGATCGTGAAGGAGACCGGCTGCGGCCTCTCGCCCGCGACGCTGGCGCGCGCTGCGCGACGCGGGGCGTCGAGTGGGTCGACGTCTCGGGCGCCGGCGGCACGAGCTGGACCGGCGGTCGAGTCGCTGCGCGGCTCGGAGCGCCAGCAGGCGCTCGGGCCGCGAGCTGCGCGAGTGGGGCATCCCGACGGCCGCCGCCGTGGTGTACGCTGCGCGCGCGGGACTGCGGGTGATCGCCTCGGGCGGCGTCCGCGGCGCCGTCGACGCGGCCGCGGCGCTCGCGCTCGGCGCGGACGCGGTCTCGCTGGCCCTGCCCTTCTTCAGGGCGTGGACGGAAGGCGAGCAGGCGGGCGTTTTGACGGCCGGTGAGCGTTTGATCGAAGGACTTCGAGTCGTGACCCTGCTGACGGGCGCGCGGAACCCGCGCGCGCTGCGGCGAGTGCCGCGCGTGCTCGGCCCGACGCTGCGCCACTGGATCGAAGAGCAGTCGTGACCCAGACGGTCGAGACACGCCGAGATCGCCGAGCTCGCGCGCGGCGCGGAAGGACGAGACCCAGGCGCGGATCATGGCCGCGTCGATGGAGCTCTTCGCCACGCGCGGCTACGAGGGCACCAGCATCTCGGCGATCGCCGCGCAGGCGCGGGATCAGCCGCGGCGCGGTGTTCTGGCACTTCGGCAGCAAGGCGGCGCTGTTCAAGGAGGCGTGCAAGCGCTTCTTCATCCCGTTCTGGCGCGAGGTCGAGCGCAGCCTCGAGCCGCTCGGCCCGCGCGAGCGGCGTGCTGGCGCTCTTCGACATGTACGAGGAGTTCGTCACGCAGCAACCGCGAGACGATCCAGGCGCTGGTGCGCTGGGTGCTCGAGTCGCCGACCATGCGCGAGTCGCTGCGCGGCGAGCTGCTCGCGCTGCACGCGCATGTTCACTCGACGACCTGCGCGCAGGCGATCACCGAGCTGTCCGGCGACCCGCGCGAGGCCGAGCATCGCCACGACGGCGCTGTCGTCGATCCTGCGCCGGGAACCTGCTCGTTCGGCGTGATCGATCCCTGGGCTCGCCGCAGGACGACCGGCCGGCGCGACAGCCTGCGCGCCGTCGCGGAGCGGATGCTGTTCTCGTTCGCGCGCCCGCGCGAGCGCGTCGGCAACGCATGAGCGCGGCGCCCGCTCGGCGCCAGAACGCGGCGGAGCTCGTCGCGCGCGCGCAGACCGAGAACTTCCCGGTCGCGCTGTTCGTGCTGTCGCGCGCGCAGCGCACGCACCTGATGGCGATCTACGGCTTCGCGCGGCTGGCCGACGAGCTCGGCGACAGCGCGCCAGGGCGACCGGCTCGCGCAGCTCGACTGGCTCGAGGCGGACCTCGACCGGGCCTACACCGGCGCGGCTCAGCACCCGCTGCTGCAGCGGCTGACGCCGACCCTGCAGGCGCTCGCGCTGCCGCGCGCGCCGTTCGCGGCGCTGATCGAGGCGAACCGGCGCGACCAGAAGATCTCGCGCTATCCGACCTGGCGCGCGCTCGCCGGAGTACTGCGAGTACTCGGCGAACCCGGTCGGGCCGGCTGGTGCTGCACGTGTTCGGCGCCGCCGACCCCGGAGCGCTTCGCGCTCTCCGACCAGGTGTGCACGGCGCTCCAGCTCGCCGAGCACTGCCAGGACGTGGCCGGAGGACTTCGCGCGCGGCCGCGTGTACCTGCCCGCCGAGGACCTGGTGCGCTTCGGCGCGCGCGAGGCGGACGCTCGCGCGCGAGCGTCGGCGTCGCCGGCGCTGCGCGCGGTGCTGCGCTTCGAGGTCGAGCGCGCGCGCGGCCTGCTCGCGTCGGGCAGCGCGCTGGTGCGCACGCTCTCGGGCGCGCGCGCGGCTCGCGGTCGCGGGCTTCATCGCCGGCGGGCGCGCGGCGCTCGACGCGATCGAGCGCGCGGACTTCGACGTGCTCGCCGCGCAGGCGAAGCCGCGGCCGGCGCGATCTCGCGCGCCGGCTCGTGGGAGCGTGGCTGTGAGCGAGCCGGGCGCCGCGCGTCGCGGTCGTCGGCGGCGGGCTCGCCGGGCATGGCCGCGGCGCTCGCCTGCGGCGACGCGGGCTGCGAGGTCTCGCTCTTCGAGGCGCGGCCGCGGCTCGGCGGCGCGACGTTCTCGACCGAGCTGCAGGGGCCTCGTCGGTCGACAACGGCCAGCACGTGTTCCTGCGCTGCTGCACGTCGTACATCGCGTTCCTCGAGCGGATCGGCGCGCGCGAGCGCACGGTCCTGCAGCCGCGGCTCGCGATTCCCGGTGCTCTCGCCCGGCGGCGCACCGTCGTGGCTGCGCCGCGCGCGCGCTGCCGGCGCCGCTCCACCTCGCGAGCAGCTCTGCTGCGCTTCGCGCCGCTCTCGCTCGGCCGAGCGCCTGCGGCTCGTGCCCGCCGGCGCTGCGGCTCAAGTCGCGTCGCGCTCGACGACCCGCGCAGCGACGCGCGTGACGCTTCGGCGAGTGGCTGCGCGCGCACGGCCAGTCCGAGCGCGCGATCGCGCGCTTCTGGGATCTGGTCGCGCGCCCGACCCTGAACCTGCCCGCGGACGAGGCGTCGCTCGCGCTCGCGCGCGAAGGTGTTCCAGACGGGGCTCCTCGACGCGCCCGAGGCGGCGGACGTCGGCTACGCCGCGGTGCCGCTCGCAGCACGTGCACGGCGACCCGGCCGAGCGCGCGCTCGAGAAGGTCGGCGCGTCGGTGTGGAAGCGCGCGCGCGTGCAGCGGCATCGAGCTCGCGGCCAACGGCGCGGCGCTGCGCGCTCTGGATCAACGGCGAGCGCATCGCGCTTCGACGCGATCGTGCTCGCGGCGCCGCACGAGGACGGCGGCCAAGCTTCTGCCCGAGCAGGCGGGGCTCGACCCGGCCGGCGCTCGTGGCGCTGGGCACCTCGCCGATCGTGAACCTGCACACGGTGCTGGGACCGGCGGGTCTTCCCGCACGAGTTCGGCGCGGCGGTCGGCTCGCCGCTCGAGTGGATCTTCGACCGCACCGCGGGCGCGGGGCTCGAGCGCGGCCAGTATCTCGCGGTGTCGCTGTCCGCCGCGGACCGCTGGGTCGGCGTGTCGTCGGACGCGCTGCGCCGCGCGCTTCGAGCCCGAGTTCCGGCGCGCTGCTGCCCGCGGCGCGCGACGCGGTGCTCGAGCGCTTCTTCACGACCTGCGAGCCGGCGGCGACGTTCCGCGCGGCGCCGAACACGCGCCGCCTGCGCCCGCGCGCCGAGACGCGCGTGCCGAACCTGTTCCTCGCCGGCGCCTGGACCGACACCGGCTGGCCCGCGACGATGGAGGGCGCCGTGCGCAGCGGCCTCGCCGCGGCGCGCGCCGCGCTGCGTCGGCGCCGGCCGCACCCGCGGACTCCCCCGGAGATCGCGGCATGAGCGACGCCGCTCGCAACGCCTGACACCGCTCGGTGACGACGCGCCGCCGCGGCAGGCGCGCGGCGCCATGGAGCGCACCTGCCAGCGCCTGTTCGCGACCCAGGACCCGCGCGGCTTCTGGAAGGGCGAGCTCGAGACCAACGTCACGATGGACGCCGAGGACCTGCTGCTGCGCGAGTTCCTCGGCATCCGCACCGCGGACGAGACCAAGCACGCGGCGCACTGGATCCGCTCGCAGCAGCGCGCGGACGGCTCGTGGGGCACGTTCCGCGGCGGGCCGCCGGAGCTGTCGACGACGATCGAGGCGTACGTCGCGCTGCGGCTCGCGGGCGACGCCCGTCGAGCGCCGCGCACATGCGCCGCGCGCGCCGAGCTGGTGCGCGCGCACGGCGGGCTCGAGCGCTCGCGCGTCTTCACCCGCTTCTGGATGGCGCTGTTCGGGCTCTGGTCGTGGGACGACCTGCCGGCGCTGCCGCCCGAGGTGATCTTCCTGCCGCCCTGGTTCCCGCTGCAACATCTACGACTTCGGCTGCTGGGCGCGGCAGACGATCGTGCCGCTCACCGTGGTCGCGTCGCACCGGCCCGGTGCGGCGGCTGCCGTTCGACATCGACGAGCTGCGCACCGGCGTCATGCCGCCGCCGCCGACCGACTCGCTCTCGACCTGGGCCGGCCGCTTCCAGCTGCTCGACCGCGCGCTGCACTGGTACGAGCGCCATCCGCTGCGCGGCTGCGGCGCACCGCGCTGCGCGCGCGCCGCCGAGTGGATCCTGCGCCGCCAGGAGCACGACGGCGGCTGGGGCGGGATCCAGCCGCCCTGGGTGTACTCGATCATGGCGCTGCACCTGCTCGGCTACCCGCTCGATCACCCGGCGCTCGCGCAAGGCGCTCGACGGGTCTCGACGGCTTCACGCTCGATCCGAACGGGCGGCGCCGGCTCGAGGCGTGTCAGTCGCCGGTGTGGGACACCGCGCTGGCGATGGTCGGCTCTGAACGACGCGGGCGTCGCCGACGATCAGCCCGACGCTGGTCGCGCGCGATCGACTGGATCCTGCGCGAGGAGATCCGCGTGCCCGGCGACTGGGCCGTGCGCCGGCCGCAAGCTCGAGCCGGGCGGCTGGGCGTTCGAGTTCGCGAACGACAACTACCCCGACATCGACGACACCGCCGAGGTCGTGCTGGCGCTGCGCGGCGCGTCGGCGCCCGGGCGCGCGCCGACGTCGACGCGGCGATCCGCGCGCGGCGTCGCGTGGACGCTCGGCATGCAGTCGCTCGAACGGCGGCTGGGCCGCGTTCGACGCCGACAACACGAGCCGGCTCTGCGCGCGAGCTCCCGTTCTGCGACTTCGGCGAGGTGACCGATCCGCCGAGCGCCGACGTGACCGCGCACGTGCTCGAGATGCTCGCGCGTCGAAGGGTCAGGCGGACAGCGACGCCGCGCGGCGCGGCAGCGCGTGGCTGCTGCGCGAGCAGGAGCCCGACGGCTCGTGGTTCGGCCGCTGGGGCGCGAACTCACGTCTACGGCACGGGCGCGGCGCGTGCCCGGCGCTCGTCGGCTGCGGCGTCCCGACCGACCGATCCGTCGGTGCGGCGCGCGGTCGCCTGGCTCGAGCGCGACGCAGAACGCCGACGGCGGCTGGGGCGAGGACCTCCGCTCCTACGTCGACCGCGCTGGGCCGGCCGCGGCGAGTCGACCGCGTCGCAGACCGCCTGGGCGCTGCTCGCACTGCTCGCCGCCGGCGAGCGCGGCACCGCGGTCGAGCGCGGCGTGCACTGGCTGGTCGCGAACCAGCGCGCCGACGGCGACTGGGACGAGCCCGAGTTCACCGGCACCGGCTTCCCGGGCGACTTCTACATCAACTACCACATGTACCGGATCGTCTTCCCGCTGATGGCGCTCGGGCGCTACGTGCGGAGAGGCGCGCGCGTGAACACGCGAGCTCGCTCGTCGTGTCGCGCCGCTCTGGATCGAGGCGCGCGCATTGCGCCCGGCGCTGCCCGGCGTGCGGCATCGCCCGCTCCGGCATGGGCCGCCGCGCGAATGCGCAGGCCGCGGCCCGTGCGCTCGCGAGCGAGCCCGCGCCCGCGCGCGCTCGCCGTCGCCGGCGTGTGCGGCGCGCTCGACCCGCGGCTCGTGCCCGGCGACGTCGTGGTCGCCTCCGAGCTGCGCGGCACAGGCGCGCCGATCGCGCTCGACTCCGCCGAAGCCCGCCGCGCGCGCGCTCGAGGCGCGCGGGCATCTCGGTGCACGTCGGCCCGATCCTCTGCCTCGAGCGGCTCGCCGACGGCCTGCGACCGCGCGGCGCTCGCCGCGACCGGCGCGATCGCGGTCGACATGGAGTCCGCCTGGCTCCGCGCCGCTCCGCACGCGCTCGGAGCTTCGCGGTGCTGCGCGTCGTCTCGGACGGCCCGGGCCACGAGCTCTTCCGCGCCGTCGATCCTCGTCGACGGATTCGCGCGCTGCGCGCACTTCGCGCCGCGGCGCCCGCACTCATCACCTGGGCCCAAGCCCCTGAGGGAGACTCACTGATGCCCGTCCCCCTGCGCCAGACCGTGCGCATCGGCACCTATCTGATGAAGCAGAAGCTGTTCGGGCGGAAGAAGTTCCCGCTGATCGTCGAGCTCGAGCCGCTGTTCGCCTGCAACCTCGCCTGCGCGGGCTGCGGCAAGATCCAGTACCCGAAGGACATCCTGAAGAAGCGCATGTCCGTCGAGGACGCGATCCGCGGCGATCGAGGAGTGCGGCGCGCCGATGGTCTCGATCGCCGGCGGCGAGCCGCTGATCCACCCCGAGATCCACGAGATCGCGCGCGGAGCTGATCGAGCGCAAGAAGTTCGTCTACCTGTGCACGAACGGCCTGCTGCATGCGCGCGCAAGTTCGACCTGTTCAAGCCGTCGGCCTACTTCTCGTGGGTGGTGCACGTGGACGGGCTGCGCGATCGCCACGACGCGTCCGGTCTGCGAGCCGGGCGTGTTCGACGAGTGCGTGCTCGCGATCAAGCGAGGCGAAGGAGCGCGGCTTCCGCGTCACCACCGAACACCACCTTCTTCAGCCACGACGACCCGAAGACCGTGCGCGAGGTGCTCGACTTCCTGAACGACGACCTCGAGGTCGACGCAGATGATGATCTCGCCCGGGCTACGCCTACGGGAAGGCGCCCGACCAGGAGCACTTCCTGCCCGTCGACCAGACGCGCCAGCTGTTCAAGCAGGCGTTCGCCGACGGGAACCGCCGAGCGCTGGCGGCTGAACCACACGCCGCTGTTCCTCGACTTCCTCGAGGGCAAGGTCGAGTTCGACTGCACCGCGTGGGCGATCCCGAGCTACTCGATCTTCGGCTGGCAGAAGCCCTGCTACCTGATGTCGGACGGCTACGCGAAGACCTACAAGGAGCTGGTCGAGACGACCGAGTGGGAGAAGTACGGCCGCGGCAAGGACCCGCGCTGCGCGAACTGCATGGCGCACTGCGGCTACGAGCCGACCTCCGTGTTCGCCACGACGCAGCTCGCTGCAAGGAGTCGATCCGCGCCTTCAAGGACGTGCTGTAGATGGAGATCGGGCTTTCGATCTTCCCCACCGCGGACTCGATCCACCCCGTGCGCCTGGCCAGGACGCCGAGGCGCGCGGGCTTCGAGTCGCTGTTCTTCATCGAGCACACGCACATCCCCGCGTCGCGGAAGACGCCGTACCCGCTGGGCGGCGACCTGCCGAGCATCTACTGGCAGGCTTACGACCCGTTCGTGGCGCTCGCGCAGGCGGCGGCGGTGACGACGCAGCTCCGTGTCGGCACCGGGCATCTGTCTCGTGCCCGAGCACCATCCGCTCGCGCTCGCCAAGCGCATCGCCTCGCTCGACGCGCTCTCGAACGGCCGCTTCATCTTCGGGATCGGCGCGGGCTGGAACGCGGAGGAGCTCGAGAACCACGGCGTCGCGTTCAAGGACCGCTGGGCCGTCACGCGCGAGTACGATCCTGGCGATGAAGGAAGTCTGGACGAAGAAGGACGCCTCCTTCCGCGGCAAGTACGTCGAGCTTCGACGCCGTGTGGAGCGAGCCGAAGCCGGTGCAGAAGCCGCACCCGCCGATCCTGATCGGCGCGAGCTCAGCGCCAGGCGATCGACGCGCGTGGCCGAGATACGCCGACGGCTGGATGCCGATCATGGGCTCGATGCGACATGAAGCGAGCGGCTCGCGCCAGCTCGCGCAGGCCTGCGCGAAGCGCGGCCGCGACCCGCAAGCTCGACGTCAGCGTCTTCGCCGCACCCATCGCGCGCCCGGGCGAGCTCGAGAAGCTCGCCAAGCTCGGCGTGCAGCCGGGTCATCCTGCCGCTGCCGACGCAGGACGAGTCGATCCTCGCGATCCTCGACCGCTACAGCGCGCTCGATCGCGAACCGCCCGCGCTAATCTATTGGGCGCTGGTGACGATCGCGGGTCGTCGCCGAAGTAGGCTTGATCTTTCCGTGCCTGACTGCGCCGCGAGGGAGCGGGAGACGCTCCTGAGCGCTCGATCCCGTTCGACCGACTAGCTCGGCGATTTCCGCGCTCTGCGGCGGTGGTGGCGCCATCGCTGCAGCCGGCGGCGGCCGAGGGTGTGCCGCTGCATACGAACGGGCAGCGGCCGTCCGGGTTCTGCGACCTCACGCCGACGCAGTTCCACCAGAACGCCTCAGGCGCTGGTGTAGCGCGCGCGGTCGAAGTCGCTCACGAACTCTGAGGTACGCTCGCCTCGCAGCAACGACGGGGAGTCGGAGCGTTAGCCGACCGCAGCGGCGACCAGCCGGCTCCTCGCGACGCAGCATCCCCATCGAGCGCCTCCCGGGCAGTGCCCCACGCCGATCTTACGGGACGTATAGAATGGCGGACCGGGAGGTCCGATCCGTTGATCACGCTGTACGAGCACCCGCTCGCCCTACGCCCAGAAGGTGAAGATCATGCTGCTCGAGAAGGGATCCCCTTCGAGCTGCGCAGACCCCGGCGATCGGCACCGGCGGCGCCGAGTCCGAGTTGGACCGAGCCAGCCCGCGCGGCCGAGGTGCCGGCGCTGATCGACGGGCCGACCAAGATCTTCGACTCGACCGATCATCTGCGAGTACCTCGAGGACAAGTATCCCGCAGAAGCCGCTGCGGCCCGCGTCTCGCCGAGGACCGCGCCCGTGCGCATGATCGAGGACCAGCTCGACACGATCTACGAGGGCGTGACCTGGGCGGTCGTTCGAGATCGAAGGCTGAGGGCCGCGCGAAGGGCGAGCTGAAGACGGCGATCTCTTGAAGCGCGCCGCGGAGCAGATCGCGGGATGAACTCGCTGGCTCGAGCGCGAGCTCGGCGCGCGCGCCCGTACTTCAACGGCGACGTCGTTCGGCTGGGGCGACGCCTGTCGCGTACCCGTTCGTCGCGGGCGCGGCCGGCCAGGGCAACGCGCCGCCCGCGCGGCTCGAAGCTCGCGGCGTGGCTCGCGCGCGTCGTGGAGCGGCCCGAGCGTGAAGCGCTGCATCTCCGACATCGGCGCGCTGCCGGCCGGCGGCGGCAGCGTCGACATGCTGGTGCAGCTGCTCGCCGTCGGGAATGTTCAAGCGCGAGTACCGCGACCACCGGCTCGAGTGGATGGTGCGCTCGGGCGGCGTCTCGATCGTGCTCGAAGGCATGCAGAAGAACAACATCCGGTTCAGCAACGAACCGTCGTAACAAGGAGGGAGACGCACATGGAAGGCACCAGCGAAGAAGCCGAGCTACCTGGGACTGCTGAACGCGATCGCGCTGGGCGAAGGGCCGCGCGCACCAGTATCTCACCTGTCGTGCTGGGCGGCGAAGACCCCGGACGCCGACGTGAAGAAGATCATCGCGACGGTCGCGATCCGCGAAGGCGAGCACTCGCACGCGTTCACCAAGCGCCTGTGCGAGCTGGGCTACGCCGTCCAGGATCGCCCGGACCCGAAACTTCGAGAAGAACATGGGCATCGCGAACGCGGACTGCACCGACCTCGAGAAGTTCGAGGCGCTCGGCTACGGCCGCGGCGGCGAGATGAGCCGCGACCCGTTCAAGGGCATCTTCGACGACGAGTCGATCGACGTGCAGACGGGCGAGCTGCTCGGCCGCTACATCGCCGAGGAGCGCGACAGCGGCCGCATGCCGCGCGCCTGCTACCAACGCGTGCGCGAGCGCGCGGGCCGCGGCGCGCGCATGGGCGCGGCGTCGGCGGAACTCGAGCTGCGCGACCTGCACGGCCGGCTCGACGAGATCTGCGCCGCGATCGGCAAGCTCCAGACCGAAGTCACCGCGCTGCGCGCCCGCTAGCTCGATGGAGCTGCCGATCACAGGCTGCGCTCGGTACGCCGCGCCGTGCTCGTGGTCGGGCGCACCCCGACGACGCGGAGTACTACGCCGGCGGGACGCTGCTGCGTCTCGTCGAGCAGGGCGCGCGCGTCGCGCTTATCGTCTGCACGGACGGGGGCGCGGCGGCGCGCGACCTCGTCGATCCCGGTCGCGGTGCCGCACGCGCCGGGCAGGCCGCCACCGCCCAGGTGATGAGGCTTCGCCGCGCGCGACGAACCTGGGCCGCACCGACGGCGAGCTCGTCGATCGACGAGCGCGCTGCGCGCGGCCATCGTGCAGCGCGCTGCGCCGCGAGCAGCCGGACATCGTCGTCACCCACGACCCGCGCGCCGCTGTTCGCGCCGGTGCGCGACCGCTTCCGGCTGCAGCACTCCGACCACCGCGCGACCGGCCAGGGCACGCTCGACGCGATCTACCCCCGCGCGCCCAGCCCGAACTTCTACCCCGAGCAGATCTGGCCGAGCTCGGCCTCGAGCCGTGGTTCCCGCGCGAGGTCTGGCTGATGGACACCGCCGGAGCCGACGATCTCGGTCGACGTCGCGAAGACCTTCGAGCGCAAGCTCGACGCGCTGCGCGCCCACCGCAGCCAGAACCTCGGCGACTCGCTGGTGCGCGCGCAGCAGTCGCTCGGCCCGAGCGAGGAGTTCGTGCGGCTCGTCCTGCGCAAGGGCGAGTGGCGGTCGGGCGGCTAGCGGGCGTGCGCGCGGGGCTTCTCGCCGCCTGCCTCCTGCTGGCCGCCGGCGCGCGCGCCCAGATCCCCGAGCCGATGGGCAGCGCGACCCTGCCCGCGCCCGGCCCGCACTGGGTCTGGGTCGACGACATCGCGTTCGCCAACATCATCGACGGCCGCGCCTACCTCGTCGACGCCGACACCGGCCGCATGCTGGGCATGCTGAGCACCGGCGCGCTGTTCATGAACCTGGAGCTGCCGCGCGACTACTCGGCGATCTACGCCGCGGAGACCTACTACAGCCGCGGCACGCGCGGCACGCGCACCGACGTGATCACCCGCTACGACCCGCGCACGCTCGAGCCGGTCGAGCGAGATCGCGATCCCGCCGAAGCGCCAGGCCGGCGTGCCGATGCTCTCCTACTCGGGCCTGACCGACGACCAGCGCTTCATGCTCGTCTACGACTTCACGCCCGCGCAGTCGGTCAGCGTCGCCGATCTGTCTGCGAACAAGCTGGCGGCCGAGATCGCGACTCCGGGCTGCGCGCTCGTCTATCCCAGCGGTCCGCGCCGGTTCGCAATGCTCTGCGCCGACGGCCGGCTGCTCAGCGTCGATCTGAACGGAAGACGGGAGCGGAGGCCAGGCCGAAGCATGAGCGAGCCCTTCTTCGACGTCGCAGAAGGATCCGATCAGCGAGAAGGGCGTGCGCTCCGGGGCGCACTGGTACTTCCCGTCCGTTCGACGGGTGGGTCCACGACATCGACGTCTCCGCCGCTGCGCCGCAGTTCGCCAAGCCCTGGTCGATCGTCTCGGCCGAAGGAGCGCGCCGAGAGTGGCTCACGGGCGGCGCCGCAGCACGTGGCGGTCCACTCGCTCAGCGGGGCGCCTCTACTTCCTGATGCACCGCGGACCCGTGCACTCGCGCAAGGAGCCCGGCAAGGAGATCTGGGTCTTCGACATCGCCAAGCAGCAGCGCGTGCAGCGCCTGAAGCTGGCCGCGCCCGCCATGTCCATCGCCGTGACGCCCGATGCGAAGCCGCTGATCGTGACTTCGCTCGGCGCGGGCGGCGTGATCGAGGTGTACGACGCCGCGGGAAAGCACCTGCGCAAGGTCGAGGGGCTCGGCCAGACGCCGCTCCTGATCCAGCCGCTGCCGCCGGGGGCGCACTGACGTGGACCCCGTGCTCGCCCACGTCTGCCGCGGCGTGCTCGCGCTCGTGTTCCTGACCGCGGCCGCGCACAAGCTGCGCGCGCCGCGCGACTTCCTCGCGACCCTGCGCGGCTACAGGCTCGTTCCGGACGTCGCTGGCGCCCGCCGTCGCGGTGGGGCTCGCGGCTGCCGAGCTGGGCGCCGGCGCGGGCCTGCTCGCGCCGGCCACGCAGCGGGCGGCCGCGCTCGGCGGCGACGGCGCTCCTCGGGCTCTACGGCGCGGGCATCGCGATCAACCTGCTTGCGCGGCCGCCGCGACATCGACTGCGGCTGCGGCGGGCCCGCCGCGCGCCAGCCGCTGAGCGGCTGGCTCGTGCTTCGCAACGCGTGTCTGGCGGCGATGGCGATCGCCGCGCTCACGCCGAGCTCGGGCCGACCGCTCGGCGCGCCTCGACGGGTTCACGATCGCGGCGGCGGTCGCCGTGCTGTACCGTGCAGTACCTCGCCGTCGAACCTGCTGCTCGCGCACCTGCCGCGAACGCGAGCGCTGGCGTGACCACGGCGCTGGTCGTCTCGACGCTCGTGCTGTGGATCGCCGTCGCGGTGCTCGCGGTCGTCGTGTTCGCGCTGGTGCGTCAGATCGGCGTGCTGCACCAGCGCATCGCCCCCGTGGGCGCGCTGATGATCGGCGGCGGACCGAAGACCGGCGAGACCGTCCCCGCGCTCGAGCTCGAGGATCTCTCGGGCGCGGCGCTCCGCGATCGGCGGCAGAGCGCGAGCGGGCGCAGCACGCTGGTCTTCTTCCTGTCGCCGACCTGTCCGATCTGCAAGAGCCTGCTGCCCGCCCTGCGCGCCGCGCGGCGCAGCGGAGCGGCAGCTGGCTCGACTTCGTGCTCGCGAGCGACGGGGAGCTTTCGGCGCAGCGGCAGTTCGTCGCCGGACACGAGCTCGGCGACTTCCCCTTACGTGGTGTCGGCGCAGCTCGGGCCTGACCTACCAGGTCGGCGAAGCTCCCGTACGCCGTCCTGATCGACGAGCGCGGCACCTTGCGCGCGCGCGGCCTCGTGAACACGCGCGAGCACCTCGAGAGCCTCTTCCGCGCCAGGGACCTGGGGCTGGCCTCGGTGCAGGCCTACCTGGAACAGCGTTCGGAGCCAAGACATGAGTCGCATTGATCTCTGGATCGAGTCGTGCACCCGCGCGGACTCGCGCATCGCGGCTCGCGGCGCGGCTTCCTGACGCGCTCGTCGGGGGCGTCCTGTTCGGCGGCGCGGCCTGCCGCTGCTGCCGGTCGCGCGCGCGGCGGAGCCGGCGCGACAGCCCGGGCCGGACGAGTCGAAGCTGAAGGGCGCGCAGGCCGATCCGACCAGCTGCAGTACTGGCGCTACTGCGGCAGTCGACGGCTTCCTGTCGAGCTGCTGCGGCGGCTCGGCGACGATGTGCCCGCCCGGCACCGAGCTGAGCCGCATCACCTGGATCGGGACCTGCCGCAATCCGGGCGACGGCAAGGACTACGTCGTCTCGTACAACGACTGCTGCGGGAAGAGCAGCTGCGGGCGCTGCTTCTGCAACCGCAACGAGGGCGACCTGCCGATGTACGTGCCGCCGAAGAACAACGACACGAACTGGTGTCAGGGCACGGCGAGCAACGTCTACCACTCGACCATCGCGGCGGTCGTCGGGGTCGCCGTCGAGGGCTGAGCGCGTGAAGGCGCTCGCGGCTCGGGCTCGCTGCTCTGCGCCCTGGCGCATCCGAGCCGGAGCGGATCAGCCGGCCAGCGTGAGCTACCTGATCCACTGCGCGGGCTGCCATCTCGCGCGACGGCTCGGGCTCGCCGCCGCGGGTGCCCGACGTGCGCGGCGAGATGGGCCGGCTGCTCGCGGTGACGGGCGGGCGCGAGTATCTGATCCAGGTCCCGGGCGCCGCGACCGTCGCCCGTCTCGGACCGCGAGCTCGCGGCGATCGTGAACTACATGCTGGCGAGCTTCAGTTCGCGGCACAATGCCCGCGGGCTTCGAGCCCTTCACCGAGGCGGAGGTCGGCCGCTTGCGCCGCAACTGGCTGAGCGATCCGGAGCCCGTGCGGGCAAGGCTGCTCGAGGGGAGAAGTGATGCGCGCGCGACTCGATCTACAACGGCGCGATCGTGATCCTGCTCGGCCTGCTCGCGCGGCTTCCCGCACGCGATGGTGATCTCGGGGACGCTGGAGGGATCCGAGCGCGCTGGCGCATGGCGCACCTCGAGGGGCTCTTGAACAGGCATGCTCGCCGTATTGGCGGCGGGCGTGTGGGACACGCTCGGTGCTGTCGGCGCGCCAGCGCAGATGGCTCGCGCTCTCGCTCATCGTCGCGGGCTACGGGAACGTGATCGCGTCGATCATCGCGCGCGAGCTTCGGCGGTGCGCGGGCTCGCGCTCGCGCTGCCGCTTACCGAACCTCGTCGTGTACATGATGTTCGTCGCTCGCGATCGTCGCGTGGTGCTCATCGGCGTGGGCCTCCTGATCCGCGGCGGCGCGCAGGGCGATCCGGAGCGGCGCGGACTAGACGGAGTACGAGATGCTGCACGGGAAGTGTCTTTGCGAGGGTGTCCGCTACGAGATCTCGGGCACGCTCGGGCCGCTGGGTTACTGCCACTGCTCGCAGTGCCGGCGCGCGAGCGGCAGCGCCGTTCGGCGCGCAACGCCGACGCGGCGAAGAGCGAGCTCCGGCTCACGAGCGGCGCCGAGCTGATCCGCGAGTACGAATCGTCGCCGGACACGTTCCGCGCGTTCTGCAGCCGCTGCGGCTCGCCGCTCTACAAAGCGCTCGACCGCGAAGCCCGACGTCGATGCGCATCCGCCTCGGCTCGCTCGAAGAGGACCCCGGCCTGCGCGCGCGGCATGCACGTGTACGTCGCCGACAAGGCGCCGTGGTACGAGATCACGGACGCGCTGCCGCAGTTCAAGCAGCGGCCTGCCGCGCCGCTGAGTATGCCGCGCCACGAAGTCCAGCCAGGTCCGGTACCAGACGCGGATGTTGCGCGGCTTCAGGATCCAGTGGTTCTCGTCGGGAAGACCGAGCAGCTCGGACGGCACGCCGTGGTGCTGCAGCGCCTCGAAGAGCGCGAGCGCCTCGCCGATCGGCACCCGGTAGTCGCGCTCGCCGTGGATCACGAGCGCGGGCGTGCGCCAGCGCGCGACGAAGCGGTGGGCGGAGTAGCGGTCGTAGTCGTCGAGGTCGCCCCAGGGCGTCTGGCCGCCCATGCGCAGCGCCCAGAACGCGGGCGAGTCGGTGCGTGCCGTGGAAGTGCGAGAACGCGAACACGCCGGCGTGTGACGACCAGCGCAGCGGAAGCGGTCGCTGTTCGCGCCGATCCAGTTCGCCATGTAGCCGCCGAACGAGCCGCCCATCGCGACCAGGCGCGCGCCGTCGACGTCGGCGCGCGCGGCGACGCGCGTCGGCCACGGCCATCACGTCGGCGTAGCAGCCCTCGCCCCAGGTGTTGCCCCAGACGCCGTCGGAGGAACGCCTCGGAGACGCCCGTCGAGCCGCGCGGGTTGGGCAGCGCGACGGCGTAGCCCGCGCTCGACCGGCACGAGCGGGTTCCAGCGCCAGTGCCAGCCGTCGGCCCACTGCGCCCACGGCCCGCCGTGGATCCAGACGATCGCGGGCAGTCGGCCGGCGGCGCCGGCGGGCTTCACGCAGGAAGCTCTGCACCGGCCAGCCGCCGCCGCCCGCGGTGCGTGAAGCGACTCGACGTCGGCCAGGCGCCGAGCCCTCGTCGGCGCCGAAGCCCGAGAGCCGCGCGACGAAGCTCAGGCTTCGCGCCGGCGCGCAGGTCGCAGCGGAACGGCTCGGGCGGATGCGTGAAGCGGTGGCGCAGGCCGGCGATCGCGTCGCTGCCGGGGATCAGCGCGAGCTGCTCGTGACTCCCGCCCGACTCGGCCGCGGTCACGCGCTCGACCGCGCCGGTCGCGACGGCGACGCGGAACACCGGCACCGTGCCGCGCGTCGTCCGCGGTCGACGACGAGCGCCGCGGCCGTCGCGATCCCAGCTCCACGGCAGCGGCCAGGCGCTCCCAGCTGGCGGTGAGCGCGCGGCCCTCGCCGCTCGCGACGTCGAAGACCCAGAGCTCGCATCGCGCCGTAGCGCTCCGTTCGAGCGCACGTGGCGCACGCAGGCGAGCTGACGGCCGTCGGGCGAGAAGCGCGGGCAGTGCCGAGCGTCGTCGCGCGCGGACTCGCCGAGCGTGCGCGCGCCGCTGCCGTCGAGCGCGATCACGCACGCAGCGCGCGGTCGTCGACGCGGTCGCGCGCCCATGCGCGCGCCGAGACCACCGCGAGCCGGCCGTCGGGCGAGACGTCGAACGTCGGGCTCGCGGTGCTCGCGGTCAGCGTCCGGCGTCAGGTCGCGGCGCTCGCGACCGCTCTTCGGTGTAGGCCACGAGGTGCGGCGCGGCGGCGGGGATCCAAGCGTCCCAGTAGCGCACGGGCATCGCGCGGTAGTGCAGCGCCGACGGCCCGTGCTTCTTGCGGTCGGCGGCCGTCTTGCGCTGCTCGTCGTGCGGCACGCCGGGCAGCACCGCCGCGCGATGCAGACGAGCGCGTCGCCCGCGGCCGCGAAGCGGAACGCCGCTGACCCCGAGCGGCTCGTCGGTGAGGCGGCGCGGCTCGCCGCCGCCGTCCGCGGGCAGGATCCACACCTGCGCGCGCTCGTCGTCGCCGTCTTCGGGCTTGCCGTCGCGCGGGTTGCGGTTCGACAGGAAGCCGAGCTGCACCGTCGCGCCGGAACGCGGGCGCGCGGTCGTCCGACGGCCCGCGCGTGAGCTGCCGCGCCGGCGCCGCCGGATCGGCGAGGTCGACCCGCCAGAGGTCGTGCACGAACTTCGCGCCGTCGGCGTCGAGCCGCGCCGACCGCGACCGCCGCCCACGTCCCGTCCGGGCGAGACGGCGAGCGCGTCGGCGCGACCGAGCTGCGACGAGCCGATCGACGTCGAGTCGCGCTCAACCGGTTCACTTCTTCAGGCGCGGCGGGCCCATGAAGTCGCGCTTGCCGAGCGGTACGCCCTTCAGCCGCAGGATGTCGTACGCCGTCGTGGCGTGGAAATGCAGGTTCGGCAGCGAGAACGACATCAGGAAGCCCTCGGCGGTGAACGGCATCTTGAAGTCGCCCATCTGGAACACGACGTCCTTGCCCTCGAGCGCGTTCACGCGCGGCCGGAGTCGACGCGCGTCGATCTCGGCGCGCGCCTCGGCGACGAGCTTCTGCAGTCCCGCGTAGTCCTGGTCCATCGGCCCCGCGGGCGGCTGGAACACGCCGGCTCAGGCGCCGGCCATCGCGCCGCGCGAGTGGTGCGCGACCCGCGACGATCTGGAAGCGGAACGGCAGCATGTCGGGCGCGAGCCGGAACTCGACGAGCTCCTTCAGGTCGATGTTGTTCGCCTTGCAGTGGGTGAGGTCCCTTCTCGAGGAATCCCGCCACGCCGGCCAGCGCCTGCTGGAACGACTTCACGCTCACGTCATACAGGGGAATCGCCATGTCTCTTCTCCTCTCCATCAGGGCCAGCCGGCCCCGGGTACGTCCACGTTCACGGTCTCGATCTTCCCACCGCGCTTCTCGACGCACTCCGCGGGCTGGATGCGTCGAGGCGGTGCAGATGAACAAGGTGCGCCGGTCGGGCCCGCCGAGCGCGCACGCGTAGGCGAGCGCCGAGCCGCGCACCGCGCGCCGACACGCGCCCGCCCTCGTGCACGCGCAGGCACTCGCCGGTGGTCGGCGAGGCGACCCACACCGGCGCCCTCGGCGTCGAGCGCGATGCCGTCCGGGACCGCGCCGCCTTCGAGCGCCGCGAACACGCGCCGGTTCGAGAGCGACCCGTCGCGCGCGATGTCGAACGCGGTGAGGCCGCGCGCGCGAACGACTCGCCGACGATCAAGGTGCGCTCGTCCGGGCGTGATGACCGATGCCGTTGGGGAACATGACCTCGGTCGCGGCGACGTGCGCCTTCCCGTCGGGATCCAGCGCGCGCCAGGCGACGTCGTGCGCTGCGGCGTCGCCCGCGATCAGGTCGTAGCCGAAGTTCCCGACGTACGCGCGGCCGTGTCGGTCCACGACCATGTCGTTGCAGTGGAAGTCGGCGATCTGCGCCGAGCTCGGCGTGGACCGCGAGCCCGCCCGGATCGAGCCGCATGAGCTCGCGGTCGTTCATCGACACTACGAGCAGCCGCCCGTCCGGCAGCCAGCCCAGCCCCGACGGGTTGTTCGGGACCTCGACCACCGTCTCGGTGCGGCCGTCGAGCCCGCAGCGCAGCACGCGCTTGGCGTGCATGTCCGAGGAACCAGAACTTCCCGTCGTGCCAGCGCGGGCCTTCGGGGAAGCACAGACCGTCGATCAGGACCTTGGTGTCAGCCGCCATCGGCGCATGCTACGCAGCTAGCTCGCGCCGCCGCGAGCACCAGACGCCCACCGGCGATGAAGCCGAGGCCCGCGATCCAGCGCACGAGCTTCGGGCTGAGCGTACTCGCCGACCAGCGAGCCGGCCAGACGCCGAGCGCCGAGGTCAGCACCAGCGCCGACGCGGACGCCGCGAAGACCGTGAGCCTGGAGCGCTCGGCGTCGGACGGCGTAGAAAGCAGGGTCGCGAGCTGCGTCTTGTCGCCGAGCTCGGCGATGAACACGCTGGCGAAGACGGTCGCGAAGAGCTTCGGGTCCACGGTCACCTCCGGGCGCAAGCGAGGAAGAACACGACGTGGGCGAGGTTGTGCGCGCCGCCGGCGCGAGGAACGAGCGAGTGAGCTCGGTCGGCAGCGCGGCGAGCGTCAGCGCGATCGTGACCAGCGCGGGGTTCGCGAGGCGAGCGCGTCGCGGCGGGACTCCCGCGAAGCGGCGGCCGACCACCACGCCGAGGCCCGCGAGTCCCCACAGCCCGAGCAGGGAGCGGGCCCGCTCGCGACGACTTCCGCGAGCGTGCGAAGGCCGCGCGCCAGCGTGGAGGCTGGTCGATGAGCACGAGCGGTCAGGCCGGATGACGGCGCCGACGCGCCGGCGGCGAGCGCCCGCCTGCGAAGACTCGCGCGGCGGCCCCGCGCGATGCCCGCGAACGAGCCGCGCGGCCCCTGGTAGCCGACCGGTACAAGGGGATGCCGGCCACGCCGCCAGCGCCGCGCCCAGCCACAAACGGTGTCGGCCGGCGCGGCGAGCCGCGAGCTCGGGCCGCGCGCGTTGGCGACCACGCATCAGCAGGTCCTCCGCGCTCGCGGCTGCGGCGGCGAGCGCCGATCACGGCGTAGCTGGCCGGTGCGTCGCACGCCTCCTCGCGCTCCAGCCCTGCGCGTCGATCGTCGTCGGCGGTGATCCGCCGCCGCTCCGAACTTCGCGCGGGGAAGCGTCACCGCAACAGGCTAGCCCCAGCCTTGATACGATGGGCCGCAGGAGGCGATCCGATGTCCGCTCCCTGCCACCAGCGCTCGACGGCCTCGCGTGTCTCTCGACCCTCTCGCAGTACGAGGCGGGCCCGAGCTGCACGCAGCTCCTGGCCTGGCTCGGCGCCGACGTGGTGAAGGTCGAGAAGCCCGGCCTGGGCGACCCCGGCCGCAACCTGCTCGGCGCGACCGGCACCGCGGCGTACTTCCTGTACTGGAACGCGAACAAGCGCTCGGTCGCGATCGACCTCGAGAAGCCCGAGGGCCGCGCGCTCCTGCTGCGCATGCTGCCGCGCTACGACGTGGTCGTGGAGAACTTCGGACCGGGCGTGATCGAGAAGCTCGGGCTCGACTGCGCGCGCGTGCACGCGCTCCACCCGGGGCTGATCTACGCGCGCATCAAGGGCTTCGGCGGCGAGGGCCGCACGCGCGGGCTACAAGAGCTTCGACATGGTCGCGCAGGCGACCGCCGGCGCGTTCTGCGATCACGGGCTCGCCCGGACGGTCCGCCCATGTGCCCCGGCCCGACGATGGGCGACTCCGGGAACCGGCGCTCAGGCCGCGCTCGCGATCACCGCCGCGTACGCAGCGCCTGCGCACCGGGAAGGGCCAGCTCGTCGAGCTGTCGATGCAGGAAGCGATGACCTACTACGTGCGCATCGCGCATCGCGAACGGCTCGAGCTTCGGCACCGCCGTCGCGCCGCGCTCGGGAAACGGCGAGGGGCCGATGCTGAACCTGTACCCGTGCGCGCCGGGCGGGCCGAACGACGATACGTACCTGGTGATCGCCACGCCGCGCATGTGGGACCAGCTCTGCGCGGCGATCGAGCGCCCGGAGCTCGCCGGAGGATCCGCGCTTCAGCGGGCTGGATCGCGCGCCACCAGAACGGCGCCGCGTGCTACGAGGAGATCGCGAAGTGGACCCGCGGGCGCAGCAAGCACGAGGCGATGCGCATCCTCGCGTCGGCCGGCGTGCCGTGCGGCGCGGTGAACGACTCGCGCGACCTGTTCGCGGACCCGCACCTGCGCGCGCGCGGCTTCGTGGTCGAGCTCGAGCTACGAGGCGCACGGGCGCGTCGCGCACCTGGGCAATCCGCTGCGCTCTCGCAGAGCCAGGTGCCGCTGCGCGCGGCCCGGGCTGGGCGGGCACACGGGAGAGGTGCTGCGCGCCGACCTCGGCCTGTCCGACACCGAACTGGGTCGCTTGAAGGAAGCCGGCGTGATCGCGCCGGCGGGGAGTAGGACGATGGCCGAGCTCTCGGGCGCGCAGATCATCGCGAGAAGCTCTGAAAGACCAGGGCATCGGCGCCCTGTTCGGGATCGTCGGCTTCCCGTCGTGCCGGTGGCGATCGCCGCGCAGCGCGCCGGCGTGCCCCACTACGAGCTTCCGCAACGAGCAGTCGGCCAGCTACGCCGCGGGCGCGTACGGCTACCTGACGGGCCGGCCGGGCGCGTGCCTCGCCGGTGTCGGGGCCGGCATGATCCACGCGATCGCCGGGCTCGCCAACGCGCAGGCGAACTGCTGGCCGATGCTCCTGCTCGGGCGGCGCCGAACGACTCGTTCCAGAACGGCATGGGCGCGTTCCAGGAGTGCCCGCAGATCGAGGCCGGCGCGGCCGTTCGCGAAGTACGCGCGGCCCGGCCGGACTCGATCGAGCGCCTGCCGTACTACGTCGAGCAGGCCGTGCGCGCGTCGCTCACCGGCCGGCCCGGCGCGGTGTACTCGACCTGCCGAACGACGTCATCGTCGGCAAGCGCGACGAGGCGAACGTCGGCTGGCGCGAAGCGCGCGCCCGAGCCGGCGCGCGCGCAGGTCGGACTCCGGCGCGGTCGAGCGCGGCGCTCGCCATGCTGCAGAGCGCCGAGCGCCCGCTGGTGATCGTGGGCAAGGGCGCGGCGTGGTCGCGCGCCGAGGACGAGGTGCGCGAGCTGCTGCGCCGGCACGCGCCTCCGCTTCCTGGCCACGCCGATGGGCAAGGGCGTCGTGCCCGGACGACGACCCGCTGTCGGTCGCGCCCGCGCGGAGGCTACGCGCTGCAGAACGCCGACGCGGTGCTGCTCGTCGGCGCGCGGCTCAACTGGATCCTGCACTTCGGCTTGCCGCCGCGCTTCGCCGCGGGGGTGCGGGTCGCGCAGATCGACGTCGCCGCGGAGGAGATCGGCACCGAACGTCCCGGCCGAGGTCGCGCTGGTCGGCGACGCGAAGGCCGTGGTCGCCCAGCTCGCCGCCGCGGCCGCGCGCGCGAAGTGGAGCTACCCGCAGGAGACGCCCTGGCGGCGTCGACCTGCGCCGCGAGATCGCGAAGAACCGAGGCAGAGCGTCGCCGCGATGTTCGCCGACGACTCCGTGCCGATGAACTACTACCGCGCGCTGCGCGAGATCCGCGACCAGCTCCCGCGCGACGCGATCGTCTGCTCCGAGGGCGCGAACACCATGGACATCGGCCGCACCGTGCTGCCGAACTTCGCGCCGCGCCACCGGCTCGACGCGGGCACCTTCGGCACCATGGGCGTCGGGCTCGGCTTCGCGATCGCCGCCGCCGTCGCGCACCCGGAGAAGAAGGTCGTCGCCGTCGAGGGCGACAGCGCGTTCGGCTTCTCTGGGATGGAGGTCGAGACCGCCTGCCGCTACCGCCTGCCGATCACGCTTCGTGATCCTGAACAACAACGGGATCGGCGGCGGCGTGCGACGAGTTCGACCCCGCCAACGTACCGGTTTCGGTGTACGCCCCGCGCGCCGCTACGAGAAGCTGGTCGAGGCGTTCGGCGGGCGCGGCTTCTTCGTGACGAAGCCCGACGAGCTCGGCGCCGCGCTGAAGGAGGCGCTCGCGAGCCCGGCGCCGACGATCGTGAACGTCATGCTGAACCCGCGCGCCGACCGCAAAGCCGCAGAGTTCGCGCTGGCTCACGCGCTGATCGCGCGCGTGCTAGCCTTCCGCTCCCCTACCGAGGAGAACTCCCGATGAGCACGATGAAGAGCGGCTGCGCCTGCGGCGCTGTCCAGGTCGAGTGCAAGGCGATCCGAACGTCAGGGCTACTGCCACTGCAGCTCGTGCCGCGGCTGGCTCGGCGCGCCGATCCACGCCGCCACGCTCTGGCCGGCGGCGAGCGTCAAGGTGGTGAAAGGGCACGGACAAGCTCGGCATGTTCAAGAAGACCGAGAGCAGCCACCGCCAGTTCTGCACGAGCTGCGGCAGCTCCGGTGCTGGTCGCAGCACCCGGCGATCGGGATGACCGACGTGCCCGCGGGAACGATCCCGGGCTTCGCGTTCAAGCCGACGCTGCACGTGCACTACGGCGAGAAGGTGCTCTCGCGGTGCGCGACGGCCTGCCGAAGTTCAAGGACTTCCCGAAGGACTTCGGCGGCTCGGGCGACACGCTCTCCGAGTAGCGAAGCGCTTCACAGACGGGGCCGCGTCGGCAGGACGCATCTTGCCGGTCATGCGGTTCATCGAACCAGTGACCGAGATCGGCATGACGGCGTCCGTGTTCTTCGTTTCGTTCTTGCTCGTTGCGGCGATCCTCTACACCATGCTGTAGATGGAGAGCGCACCGCGCGCGGAGTTTCGGGATCGTCGTCCTCACCTACCTCGCGGCGCTGGCGCTCGCCGATCGCCGTCGCCGCGATTATGGGGCGCGACGCGCCGATCCCTGACCGCGTTCGTCGCCGACTGCGCCGCGACGCTCTCGGTCGTTCGCCGCGAGCGTGGCGCTTCGCGAACGCGAGCCTGTACGACCCGTACTGGAGCGTCGCCCCGCCGGTGATCAGGCTCTACTGGGCGAGCGCGCCGGCCGTTCCCGCGCGGCAAGTGGCTGGTGCTCGCGCTCGTGCTCGCTCCGGGCGTGCGGCTCACCGCGAACTGGGCGCGCGGCTGGCCAGGTCTGCACCACCAGGACTGGCGCTACGACATGCTGCGCGAGACCGCGAGCGCGCCGTACTGGCTGGTGAACCTGACCGGCATCCACTTCTTCCGACCCTGATCGTGCTTCGCCGGATGTCTGCCGCTGTACGCCGCGCTCGCCGTCGGGCGACCGGCCGCTCGGCTTCCGTCGACGGGCTCGCGTTCGGCGGTGACCGCCGGTGCGATCGCCCTCAGAAGGCATCGCCGACGAACAGCTCCGCGCGTTCAAGCCGCAGCAAGCAGCCGGGCGAGATCTGCACGCGAGGCCGTGGGGCTGGTCGCGCCACCCGAACTACCTCGGCGAGATCGGCTTCTGGTGGGGCCTCTGGCTGTTCGCGCGTGGCCGCCGCGCCCGACGTGGTACTGGAGCGCGATCGGTCCCGCTCGCGATCACGGTGATGTTCGTCGCGGCGAGCATCCCGATGCTCGAGAAGCGCAGCCTCGAGCGCCGCCCGGCTACGCGCGAGCACGCCAAGCGCGTGCCGGCCCTGCTGCCACGGCCGGCCGCGCGTCCTGGGCCTTCGCGTAAGCATGCGGCCGGTGACGGAGGGGACCCGGCGTTCTGCTGACGCGGCGCGCGCTGCTCGGCGGCGCTCGCGGCGCTCGGGGTGCTCGCGCCGCTCCGGTGCGCTCGCGCAGGAGCGCGAACGCCGAAGGCGAAGCTGCGCCCGCAGCCGGGCGATCGGCTCGTGTTCTCGGCCGGCGAGCGAGCGGGCGCAGACGCTCGCGCCGGCGGATCTCGCGCTCGGCGCGCGCGCCGATCTCCGCCTGGCCGATCGGAGCCGACCGCGAAGCTCGTCCGCGACGGCTCGCGCCTGAACCTGGTGCGCGTGCTGCGGCTCGACGCGGCGGCGCTCTCGGCGACGACGGCCGGGAACGCGGCCGACGGGCATCGTCGCCTACGCCGCCATGTGTAGCCACGCCGGCTGCGACGTGACTGGGCTGGAACGCCGAGACGCATCACCTGGTCTGTCCGTGCCACAGCTCGGAGTTCGACGCTGCTCGACGCGGCGGCGGTTGCGAAGGGGCCGGCGACGAAGCCGCTCGCGATGCTGCCGCTGCGAGCTCGCGCGACGGCGAGCTCGTGGTCGCGCGCGGCTTCACCCGCGCGGTCGGCTTCAAACCGCTCTGAAGTCGGGGGACGCATGGCTCGTCGCTTCTCGTCGGCGCTGGCGCTGTGCGCGGCGTTCTGCTCGGCGCTCGCGCGCGCGCGCAGACGCGCGCGCCCCTACACGCCCGTCACGCGACGCGCGGCTCCAGCACCCCGAGCCGCGCAACTGGCTCCTCGTTCCGCGGCAGCTACGACGCGCAGGGCTACAGCCCGCTCGCGCAGATCACGCGCGGCGAACGCGAGCGGCTCGTGCCGGTGTGGACGTTCGCCACGGGGCTCCGCGAAGGCCACCAGGCGCCGCCGCTCGTGAACGACGGGACGATGTTCATCACCACGCCGCAGAACAACGTGATCGCGCTCGACGCGCGCACCGGCGAGCAGCTCTGGCGCTACGTGCGCGAGCTGCCCGAGGACCTCGTGCAGATGCATCCGACCAACCGCGGCGTGGCGCTCTACGGCGAACGCGTCTACATGGCGACCGTCGACGCGCACCTGGTCGCGCTCGACGCGCGCACCGGCAAGGTCGTCTGGGACCAGAAGGTCGAGGACTACACGCACGGCTACTACTCGACGCTGGCGCCGCTCGCCGCGCAGGGGCTAGATCATGGTCGGCGTCTCGGGCGGCGAGTTCGGCATCCGCGGCTTCGTCGCCGCGTTCGACGCCGAGACCGGCGCGCCCGTCTGGAAGACCTACACCATTCCCGGCTCCCGGCGAGCCGGGCAGCGACACCTGGCCCGGCGAGACCTGGAAGACCGGGCGGCGTCCCCGTCTGGATCACGGGCGCGCTACGACCCGGCGCTCGGGCTCACCTACTGGGGCACCGGCAACGGCGGGCCGTGGATGGGCGACACGCGCCCTGGCGACAACCTGTACTCGAACTCCGTGCTCGCGCTCGACGTCGAAGACCGGGAAGCTCGCCGGCTGGCACCAGTACCACTGGAACGACTCGTGGGACTGGGACGAGGTCTCGACGCCGCTGCTCGTCGACTACAAGCGCGGCGGCGCGCACGATCCACGGGCTCGTGCACCCGGCCGCGACGGCTACCTGTGGTTCCTCGAGCGCACCGAAGGACGCGATCGGCTTCGTCGACGCGCAGCCCTACGTACACCAGAACGTGTTCACGAAGCTCGACCCGAAGACCGGCCGGCCCGAGTACGACCTCGCGCACAAGCCGGTGACCGGGCAAGCGCGTCGAGTTCTGTCCCGTCGCCGTGGGGCGGGAAGAACTGGCCGCCGGCGGCGTACAGCCCGAAGACGCGGCTGCTCTACATCCCGGCGAACGAGAACGTCTGCGCGCTGGCTCGAGGGCGAGCCGGTCGCAGTACCAGCCCGGGCAGCTCTACATGGGCATCGAGCTCGAGCCGGGCGAGGGCTGGACCTCGTGCTCGCAGCCCGGCGCGGCGGATCACATCGGCGAGATCCAGGCCTGGAGCGTCGACGGCGCGCCGGCGAAGCGCTGGACGCAGACCTTCAAGAGCCAGAACTGGGGACCGCTGCTCGTCGACGGGCGGCAACGTGCTCTTCGGCGGCGGCACGAACGACCGCTACTTCCGCGCCTTCGACGCCGCGACCGGCGCGCTGCTCTGGCAGCAGCGCACGAGCTCCGGCGTGATCGGCGTGCCGACGACCTACGAGGTCGACGGCGTGCAGTACGTCGCGGTGCTCTCGGGCTGGGGCGTCGACGCCGAGCGCGAGCAGGTGCTGCTCAACACGAAGATCCCGCAGCCCGTCAGCGTGCCGCAAGGCGGCGTGCTCTGGGCGTTCGCGCGCTGGTAGAAAGTAGTAGCCTGTCCCAAAGCGGCGGGGCTTGCGGACATTCCTCGCGCGCGCGTGTTCTGGTCCGCAACGGGCTGGAAGCCGGAGGGAGAGCGGCCGCGGATCGGCGCTTCGTGCCGGATCGCGGCCCCGCACACCTCGAACTGGGACCTCGCTCCACCTCCATGGCGCTGTCGGAGGCCCTCGACGTCCGCGTCTCGTGGATGGGCAAGGACGCGATCTTCCGGCCGCCGTTCGGCGCGGCTGATGCGCCGGCTCGGCGGGATTCCCGTCGTGCGCCACCAGCGGGGAAATCTGGTCGCGCAGGCTACACGCGGCGCTTCGCCACCTCGACCGACCTCGCGCTCGCCGTCCCCGCGGATGGGCACGCGCGGCGCCGTCGAGCACTGGAAGCTCGGGCTTCTACCGCCCGCAGCGCTGAAGCGCCGATCGTTGCTCGGGTACCTCCGACTACGCGCGCCGCCGCGGCGGCGCTCGGCCCGTCGCTGTCGCGATCGGAGTGAGGACGTGCTGCGATGCGACATGGATCAGATCCGCGACTTCTACGCGGACGACGTCGCGAAAGTACCCCGACCAGCCTCGCGGAGCCGAGGCTCAAGGAAGAGCTCTGCGCGGGGTCAGCCCCGCTTGAACACCGGCCGGCGCTTCTCGTTGAACGCGGCGACCGCTTTCGCGGTTGTCGGCGCTGCCGAAGCACGCCTCCTCGAGCGCCAGCGAGTGCGGCAGCACGGTCGCGGAGATCGAGCGCATCCACTGGTTGATCGCCATCTTCGAGGCCGGAGATCGCCTGAGCTCGGTCCCTGTGCCAGGCGCGAGGCGATGGCGAGCGCGCGATCCATGAGCTCGGCGTCGTCGACCACGAAGTTCACCAGCCCGATCCGCTCCGCCTCTTCGGCGCCCACCCGATCGCCGGTCATCAGGTAGTACTTGGCGCGGTTGACGCCGATCGAGCAGCGGCCAGATCAGCTGGCCGCCGTCGCCCGCGCCGATGCCCATCGACCACGTGCGTGTCGGCGAAGACGGCCGAGCGCGCGGCGACGACCACGTCGGCGAGCAGCGCCACGGTCGCGCCGAGACCCATCGCGTAGCCGTTCACCGCCGAGATGATCGGCTTGCGGCACTCGAGCAGGTGGTCGACGACGCGCCGGCCCTCCTCGAACGCCGGCGTGCCGCGGCTGCCGAGCGGCGTGCTGCCGCGGCGAAGTCGCCGCCCGCGCAGAACGCGCGCCCGGCGCCGGTGACCACGAGCGCGCGCACGCTCGCGGTCGCGCGTCGGCGTCGCGCCAGAGCGTGCCGAGCTCGTGGTGCAGGTCGCCGTTCGACCGCGTTCAGCTTCTCGGGCCGGTTCAGCGTGGCGATGGCCACGCCGTCGGCCCGCTTCTCGATCCGGATCGCCGCGTAGCTCTTCTGCTCGAGCATGCCGCTCGTCATCAGGCAGTCCTCCCGGCGCCACTCTACCCAGGGCCATCAGGTCGGCGCGCGAACGCGCTAGCCTGTCGCGAAGGGGTGGGACTTGCGGAGATTCCTCGCGCGCGCGTTTCTGGCTGCAACGGGCTGGAAGCCGGAAGGCGAGCGGCCGCGCGATCGGCGCTTCGTGCTGATCGCAGCCCCGCACACCTCGAACTGGGATCTGGTCTACCTCGCTGGCGCTGTCGGAGGTGCTTCGGACGTACGCGTCTCGTGGATGGGCAAGGACGCGATCTTTCGGCCGCCGTTCGGCTGGCTGATGCGGCGGCTCGGCGGGATCCCCGTCGTGCGCCAGAAGCGCGGCGTAATCTGGTTACGCAGGCCACGCAGCGCTTCGCGACCTCGCCGGATCTCGCGCTCGCCGTGCCCGCGGAGGGCACGCGCGGAGCCGTCGAGCATTGGAAGTCGGGCTTCTACCACATCGCCCGCGGCGCGGACGGTTCCGATCGTGCTCGGGTACCTCGACTACGCGCGTCGTCGCGGCGGCTTCGGCCCGTCGCTGCCCGCGACGGAGGACGTGCGCAAGGACATGGATCAGATCCGCGACGTTCTCACGCGGACAAGGTCGGGAAGTACCCCGACCAGTTCGCGGAGCCGAGGCCGGAGCTCAGCGCCCCCCCCTCACAGCTCGAACGTCGCCCCTTCCACCGCGGGCACGAACTCGAAGGGCAGCGCCGCGCCGCGCGCAGCGTCGAAGCGCCTGCTCGAGCTCCGCGTCGCCGTGACTGGGGTCGTAGTGGAACGGAACCACGCGCGCGGCCCGCGCGGCCTGTCGCGAAGGCGAACAGATCGCCCAGCGCCGAGTGCCCCCCAGCCGACCCGGCCGGCGTACTCGCCGCTCGTCGTACTGCGCGTCGTGGATGAGGCAGGCTGGCGTCGGCGGCGAGCTCGAAGCCCGACGTCCACTCCGGCTCGCTGCGGGAAGTCGATCGAGCCCAGCGCGGGCTCGTGGTCCGGCAGGTAGGCGAGCGACGCCGCCGCCCTTCGCTGATGCGGCAGCCGACCGTCGGTCCCGGGTGACAGACCTGCGCGGCGCGGATCTCGAGCTCGCCGATCTGGAGACCGCTCGCGACGCTCATCACGTCGTGGAGCTCGAGCTGGCAGGGAAGATCGCGCAGCCGCACGGGGAAGATCAGGCGGCGACAGGTAGCGGCTCAGCCGCGCGCGCAGGTCGAGCGTCGTCGAGGCCGGGCCCCAGATGTGGACCTCGAGCCCGCGCACGAACAGCGGCGCGAAGAACCCGAGGCCGTTCGATGTGGTCGAGGTGCAGGTGCGTCAGCAGCAGGTCGACCCGGCGTCACCTCGGGCCCGATCGTCGCGCCCAGGCGCCGGATGCCCGGTGCCCCGCGTCGAGCACGACGCACGGAGCCGTCGCGACCGCGGCACCTCGACGCAGCTCGTGTTGCCGCCGTAGCGCGTCGTCTCGGGACCCGGGCGCCGGCAGCGAGCCGCGCGTTCCCCAGATCGTGACCCTTCACGGGCTCGCGACCTCCCAGAAGATGCCGACCGCGCCGAGCTGCCGGCTCCGCTCTCCGACGAGCGGAAACGCGAGGCCCTCGATCGGGTGGCGAACGCCGTCGTAGGAGCGGATCGAGTAGCGCCGGTGCACCGGCCGCTGGCGGCGCTGCGCGCACGAACATCGGCCGCTCCTCGAGCGCGATCGGCTGCGCCGTGCTCGTCGGCGGCCTCGAGCCGCGCCGACCACTCCTCCATGTCCGTCGGCTCGGCTTCGTCGAAGCGGCGGCCGACGAGCCGCTCGGCCGGCTCGTTGAAGAACAGCAGGCTCTCGTCGGGGCCGATCAGGAAGAACGCCGTCTTGAGATAGCTGGCGAGCTGCCGCATCAGCAGCAGCTCGACTGGGGCGATCGCCGCCGGGGCTGGCGAGATCGAGCGGACGGCCGGGGCGCGGGATTCCCGGCAGTGGCGGCGCGGCGGGATCCCAGAACATGCCGACCGCGCCGTGCATGCGCTCGCCCTGTCCGATCAGCGGAAGGCGATGCCCTCCATGTCGCGCGCGACGCCGTCGAGCCCGCGCACCCAGCCGCGGCGATGGCAGGGCTCGCGGCGCTCGGTGGCGACGTAAGAGCGGCTGCTCCTCCGCTTCATCGCGCTGCCGTCGGGATGCGCGGGGCTGAACAGCGCGCGACCACTCGCCCCGCGCGATCGGGCCGGTGTTCTCGAAGCGCCAGCAATACGTAACTGG
>ERZ1370068.11107-contig-9751_pt1 | contig 35811 bp, 40 predicted proteins | sample MGYA00561227_ERZ1370068 | MGnify/ENA primary metagenome ERZ1370068 (study PRJEB38410, sample SAMEA6850437) | metagenome | study: Metagenomic assessment of the ecological functions of the soil: analysis of the soil microbiota associated with the... | reverse complement strand
CAGTTACGTATTGCTAGCGTCACCACCAGCGACTCGGGGCTCACGAGCGTCACCGGCGCCGGGATCGCCCGCCCGGTCATCCGCACCGTCTCTCGCCGGCGAGTCCGGATCGTTGCTCGCGATGGTCAGCAGCGCATCGAGGACCGAGACCGCGATCGGCGCGTAGCGGACGGTGATCGCGCGCGACGCCCCTGCCGCGTGTCAGCGTGAACGCCGTCCCCGATCAGCGTCACCGCCGGATCGTTGCTGGTCACGCTGGTGATCGTGAGATCGCCGACGCCCCGGTTGCGCAGCGTCAGCGTCCGCGTCGGGCTCGCGCTGACCTGACCGAGTCGAACGCGATCGCGGTCGGCGTCACCCCGAGATCGGCGCGCCGTTGACCCGGAGGTGGACCGGCAGCTGGAGTCTGGGCCGGCGCGGATCGTTCTGAGATCACGGTGATGTTGGCGTACGAGTCGCCGCTCGACACCTGGGTGGCGTCGTAGCGCACGCCTCGACGTCCCGGCTGGGCCCGCCGGAACGCGGCCGGCGAGATGGGGAAGAGCGACAGCCACTGGGATTCGCCGGAATCGGATCGCCAGGTTGCTCTGAGGTAGGGGCGTGTGAACGCGGCGGTGAGCCCCGATCGTGCGCGTGCTGTCCTCGATGCCCACCGTCGCGCTGCTCACGGCACCCGGGACCCTGAGGTACTGGAAGGTGATGTCCCCGGAGCGATCGAGGATGACCTGGAAGCTGTAGGACCCGCCCCGCTCAGATGCGAGACGTCGATCCACGAGACGACGAAGCTGGTCGCCGTCCGTGTAGGAATAGGCGTGGCGCAGGCCCGCGAAGGTCAGGTCGTCCCAGAACGGCGCGATCATGTCCGAGATCCCGCCGAGCGGGCTCGGGAGGGGCTGGTTGCTTGTACGCGGCCGCCACGGTATCGGCGAGGGTGAGGAAACCGTTGGTCGGACGCGCGCTGTCGAGCGTGCGGGCCGTAGAACGGGAACGCCATCCCGAGCGGGATCCGCGGCGACGTCCCGTCGTCGCTGGTGAGCGGGATCGACGTGCCGATCGTGGTGATGTCGATCCACGAGAACACGGGGCCACCCGGCTGGTGGCTGTCCGACCAGCGGTAGCCGTAGGCGTCGGGGCCGCCGTTGCCCTCGAGCACCGGATCGCCGGCGGCGCGTCGGGCCTCGCCCTTCGCGATCGGCGTGAACTCGCGCGCGGGACCGCCGGTCGCGGCGATCACCAGCGGCTGCGGGATCGCGAAGTCGAGCGTGCCGCCCGCGGTGTTGGTGATCGTGGAGGTGCTGCACCTTGGCGCCGCCGGTGAGCAGCGTGGTCGCGAACCCAGCCGGGCGCCACCGCGAGTCAGCCGGCGAGGGTGGGCGTCACCCCCATCGCCAGGTTCGACATCACGCTGCGGTTCCCGACCGCGTCGTGATCGCCACGATCGCGAAGTAGTAGCGCGTCGTGGTCCGGAGGCTCCCCACCTCGAAGGTCTGGTGGCTTGCCCGAGGCCAGCGGGTCCGGGAGCGTCGACCGCCCGGGCGGAGAGGGAAGTTCTCCGGCGTGATCGGCGCGGTCGAGTGGCGTGAGGATCGTAGCCCGGGTGGCTTGCGGCCGGCACTAGGCCGTCCTCGCCGGTCGCGGTCCAGGCCAGCAGTCACGCTGTTCGACCCCACCGCCGTGGCGGTGAGGTCGCTGATGCGCGCCTTCGGCGGCGTGTTACGCCGTCGTCGCCCGCCATGGCGAGCGCGTTGAGCCTCGGAATCCACCCGCGACCTTGCCGTCGAGCGCCGCGACGTGATCGGCGCGGCGGATCATCATCAGCGACCGGACCTCGAACGGCGTGTAAGCTCAGGAAGCGCGACCAGATCCAGCGCTCGCCACGCCCGCGACCATCGGCGTCGCCATCGAGGTCCCGGACATGTAGCCGTACTGCCCGCCCGACCATGGTCGGCAGGATGCTGTCGCCCGGTGCCGCCATGTCGACCGTCCCGACGCCGCAGTTCGAGTACGGCGCCGGCGCGGTCGTGCGAGTCGGTCGCGGCAACCGAGATGATGTACCCCCGAGTTGAACGAGGACGGGTAGTTGGGCGAGACGTCGAGGTCGAGCGCCGCTGTTCCCGGCCGCGGCGATGAAGAGCTGTCCTGCCTGTCCGGCGGCGAGCGATCGTCGGCCAGCGCCTGCGAGTTCTGGCCCTGACTCCAGGAGTTGCTGGTGAGCCGCCGCCCACCGCCACGCGAACTCGAGGCGTCAGGATCACGCCGTCGACCACGCCGCCACCGGTTGTCGAGACACTTGATCGGCACGAGCCGGGCGCCCCAGCAGACGCCGGTGACCCCGATGCTGTTGTCCCCACCGCCGCGAGCGTGCCGGCGACATGTGCCGTGGCCGTTGTCGTCCATGCGGATCGCCGTCGTTGTTCACGAAGTCGTACCCAGGAATGTCGTCGATGTAGCCGCCGGAGCGTCGTCGACGCCGATGGCGCCGTTGGCCTCGGCCGAATTCGTCCAGACGTTCACGGCCAGGTCGGGATGCGTGTAGTCGATCCCGGTACGAGGACGCCAGATCTGAGCGGGGTTGCCGGTGCCGACGCTCCCAGGCCGTGGTGGCGCGTGATGTCCGCGCCCGGTGTTCCCCCGCCCTGACCGGTGTTGCGCAGCGCGTGGAGCGCTTCGGGAAGCGCGGATCGTTCTGGGGACCGCCCGGTCGATCGCTCGATCCGGGTAGTTGGGCTCGGCGTACTCGATCGCCGGGTCGCGCTCAGGCGCGCGATCGTGTCCTCGAACGCTTTCGCCGGCCGGCAGCTCTGACGTGATCGATCGGGACGAGCGTGGAAGCGATGGAGGGTCCGGACCGATCCCAGTGCTCTCGACCGCCAGCCGGCCCCGCGCCTCGAGACCGGCGCGGCGCTCACCACGTCAACGCTGGCCGGGGACGTAGTCGCGCGCTGGCCGCGGCAGGTGGCGACGGCGAGGATCAGTGTCGAGAGTGGATCCCGAGCAGCAGGAATGTCCCGCGCCGGCGGACCGGCGGGAACAGCGCACGGGATCCGGCGGGCTCGGGCTCGGTCGTGAGACAATGAGGGATCGCCGGCAACTTCCGGGAGCTTCATCACTTGATGGGGCCGATCGCGCGTTTCCGGAGACGGGGTCAAGGTCGGTGTGCGGGTGCGCCCGCCCGTAGGGAGCCGGACAGGCCGGGTCCATGATGGGCCTACAAATCGGGAACGGTGAACCCGACCCCGATTACGCTTCGCGCCGGCGCCCCCGACCCCTGGTCCCGGCGGCCGGCTTCGCCGGGGCGCCGCCGGGGTGGCGGGCCACCACGGTGGTGGTGATCCCGCCGCGCACGTTGAAGCGTCCGGATCACCGACATGCGGCGGGGCTTCACGCCTTCACCAGGTCGTCGAGGATCTGGTTCGTGACCTGCTCGAAGTAGTGCCCCTGGTCGCGGAAGCGACCACAGGTAGAGCTTCGAGCGACTTGAGCTCGACGCACAGCCGGTCCGGCGTGTAGATCACGACGATGGTGCCGAAGTCGGGCTGGCCCGGTGACCGGGCACACCGCGTGTACTCGGGACACACGTGCCGGATCACGTAATCGCGCTCGGGTTGGGATTGGGGAAGGTCACGAGCGTCTGCGACGGCTGGCCGGGCATGCGAGTCTCCTCGTGTTCGCCGAGTTTCGCGGAGCCGGCGATTGTGCGCGAGCGCGAGCGCGAGGGTCAAGCGTCCGCCGGTTGGCCGGCCGCGCGAGCACCATGCTATCGTCCGCGACCATGAAGCGCGTATTCCTCGAGACCTACGGCTGCCAGATGAACGTGGCCGACAGCGAGCTGATGGCCGGCGTACTCGAGCGCGCCGGCATGGAGCTGGTCGACCGGCCCGAGGACGCCGATGCGGTGCTGCTCAACACCTGCGCGATCCGCGAGCACGCCGAGCAGCGCGTGCTCGGACGCCTCGGCGACTTCGCCCGCTTGAAGGCGAAGCGCCCGGCACTGGTGGTCGGGGTGGCCGGCTGCATGGCCCAGCACCTGCGGTCGCGGCTGCTCGACGCAGTCGCGCGTGCTCGACCTCGTGGTCGGCCCCGACGGCTATCGCGTGCTGCCCGACCTGCTCTGCGCGCGCCGCTGGCGAGCCGGTGGCTGCACACGCGCCTCGATCGCGACGAGACCTACGGCGATCTCGAGCCCAAGCGCGGCGGCGGCGTGCGGGCCTGGATCACGGTGCAGCGCGGCTGCGACAAGTTCTGCACCTACTGCGTCGTCCCCTACACGCGCGGACGCGAGCGCAGCCTGCCGCTCGACGACGCTCGTGCGCCAGGTGCGCAGTGCGGTCGCGCCGGGCTTCCGCGAGGTCGTGTTCCTGGGCCAGACCGTGAACTCGTACCACGACGGCACGCACGACTTCGCCGACCTGCTGCGCGCCACGAACGACGTCGACGGCGTGCTCCGCATCCGCTACACCTCGCCGCACCCGAGCGACATGTAGCGAGCGGCGTGATCGACGGCGATGGCCGAGTGCCCGACGGTCTGCCCGCACGTCCACCTGCCGCTCCAGTCGGCGTCCGACCCGGTGCTCGCAGCGCGATGAACCGCACCTACACGATCGAGCGCGTACCACGCGCGTGGTCGAGCGCCTGCGCGCCGCGATCCCGGACGTCGCGATCTCGACCGACATCATCGTCGGCTTCACCGGCGAGACCGACGGCCGACTACGAGGCCACCGTCGACTACATGAAGGCGCGTGCGCTTCGACTCCGCGTTCCTGTTCAAGTACTCGGCCCGCCCCGATACCAAGGCGTTCCGCTGGACCGAGACCGTGAGCGAGGAGGAGAAGGGCCGCCGCCTGACGGCGCTGATCGACCTGCAGCAGGCGATCTCTGGCGGAGAAGAACGACGCCTGGGTCGGCCGCGAGGTCGAGGTCCTGGTCGAGGGTGACGGCCGTCGCGGCGAGGGCCAGCGCTTCGGCAAGACGCCTGCAGTTCAAGAACGTCGTCTTCCCCACCGACGCCACGCCGGTCGGCGCGCTCAGGAGAGTGCGCATCGCCGCGGCGACCTCGCAGACGCTCATCGGCATCGGTGCGCGGGCGAAGGCGGAAGACGTCCCCGGAACCGCGACCCCGGTTCCGAGCGGGCTGCTCCAGATCTCCTAGCGGAGAACTACGGCAGGCGGCGCGTCGCCGCGCGTCGCACCAGCTTCACGTCGGGCTCGCGGCTCATGCCCCACAGGGTCTGGAGCACGAAGTCCACGAGCTGGGCGCACTGGTCGTGCTGGAACGACCACGGAGGCTGAATCCCGTGAACACGACCGGCCCGCAATCGCTCCCGTGGTAGTGGGTCATGATCACGTTGTGCGGGTTCACGTCCGGCGTCGGCAAGCCGGTTCCCGTCACCTGGTAGAGCGTGTCGAGCGCGGAGCCCAGCGCGGCGGGCCGCGGTCCGGAGGCCCCTCCTCGAGGATCTCGTTCGGCCGCTGTAGAAATTCGACGTCGACGAAGCTCTGGTAGAAATCACTGGGGCGCGTGCGCGTGGGCGGCAGCGGATCGGTGGCCGGGGTCTTCTGCTGGATCAAAGACGGCAACGCGGCGTACTCCGGCGTCCCCTCGAAGCGGCCCCTGAATCGCGTGATGCTCGCGTTGGCGAAGGTGACCCGGATCTCCGAGCGCCAGTGCGGGGCCTCGTACATGAAGCGGCCGGGACCGAGCTCGTTGGGTCGCGTGCTCGAGGAAGATGGTGCTCGGCGAGTCGTTGGATGGGTCGTTGTTCGGCAGCCCACTCGCGAGCGCCGCACCTCCGCCCGCGATCCAGGTCCGGCCGCCGCTCTTGGCGTAGGCCGAGAGCACGTTCATGCCGCCCGTTCTCGCTCATGTAGCGGAGCATCGACTTGGGCTGCGTCGGGCTGTTCAGCGCACCCGGCGTAGTTGGCCGCGGCCTGGTCCACGTACCAGATCACTCGGCGGTACTTGCCGAGCAGGCCGAGCGTCGGGACGTCGAGCATGCCGCGAGTTCCCAGCGTGTCGAAGTCGTAGCCCTCGAAGAGTCCCGGCGAGCTGTTGCGGGCGAGCGCATCGCAACGCAGCGGCACGTTCCCGCGGGCGAACAGGAAGGTGTCGAGCTCGGCGGCGTTGGGCCACTGCCCGATCGGCGCCCGCGGGCAGTCGGGGCTCGACGCCAGGAAAGTATCGGGCGCGCGGCGTGTGTCGTCGACGATCAGCAGCCCGCGCTCGAAGTTCGCGCGGGTGACGAAGAGGTCGACGATGCCGGGCTCGCGTCGCCCTCGCGGTCACGGGCCTCGACGTAGAGCCGATGATGGACGCCCTTGAGCTCGGCGGCGAACGGCCCGACCGTCACCGTGGTGACGGTGTCGAGATCGCTCCAGTGCCTGAGATCGTTGGGCGCCTAACGCGGCGTCTCGTGCGTAAAGATCCGTTCGGATCGATCACCCAGCGGTAGCGCACCGGCTCGAGCCCCGCCTGAGGGATCGCGAACCAGTGAAGGGTGAACGGCATGGCCTGCGGGATCTCGACGTGCACGTACTGCATCGGGTCGTCGACGTAACCGCCGCCCGGATACGTGTAGACGATGGTCTCGTTGAAGAACGTGATGCGCGGGCCCAGTGACTTCGCGAACCCGACCCGGAAGTGGAGCATGTTGGTGTTGAGCGAGAACACGGGCGAGTAGTCGCCCGCTTCGTCGAAGGGCGACGATCGCGATCACGTACTCCTGCCCGACGGACAGGTTGCAGAGCTGAATCGTAGTGGTGTCGCCGGACACCGAGTCCCAGGTCGCGAACTGGGGCGCGTGAGTAGCGGCGCAGCGAGTCGGGATCGGCCAGCGCCACGTTGATCGGGAACTCGGACGAAGCCGACAGCACGATCCACTTGTACTTCACCGGATGGTTCGTGAACACGCCGTCGGGGTCGTTGCCCTCCCAGTTCACGTGGAAGCACTGGCGGCAGGATCGCGGTCGCGAGACTGCCAGGGTGCGGGGACGTGATCGCCACGGTCAGGGGCCCGGTTGCCGGCGAAGAAGCCGATGCTCCGCACCTCCGACATCGCGCCGCGATCGTCGATCGGCGCGCACCGCGACGACGTGCGGCGTCCGGGGCGCCGTGCCCGCACCCTCGTCTCTCGCGCCGCGAACGGCGGAGGCCGGGAACGCGACCACTTGCTGTAGCTCGTGGGTGATCGTCCAGTGCTCGTCGACGCGATCGACCGACGGCGGATCGACCGCGCCACGACGTAGTGATCGACCCGCCCGTCGGCGTCGGTGCCCGACCACTTCGCCTGGTAGCGGCTGTCCCCGGCCGCCGATCGCGACCGGGGCGCCGGACAGCCCGATCGCCGGAGGCTGGTTGGGCATGACCCCGTTCAGCTTCCGGCCGCACCCGGCGACGGTCACGCCGGCGGCGATCAGCACCGTGGTGAGGAGAATCGACTTCATGGTGTGGGCCGCCGCACGGCAGCGCGCCGAACGAACTTGGTGTCGGACTCCGCGGCTCAGGTGCCAGATCTGCTGGAGCACGAAGTCCACGAGCTGCACGCACCCGTCCCGCCTGAACGACCAGAAGTTGAAGCCCGAGAAGACCACCCGTTCGCCGTGCGGGCCGTGGTAGTAGGTCATGACGACGTTGTTCGGATTCTGCACGTTCGGCGGCAGTCCGCCGCCGTCGACCTCGTAGGAGGAATCCAGGGTCGACGCCTCGGCCTCCGGATCGCCACCGAGCCCCCTCGATGATGTAGTTGCCGACCTGGAGGTACTCGAAGTCGAACGTGGTCTTGTAGAAGTCGCCGGCCGTCGTACGCAGCGGCGGCAGCGGATCGGAGGGGCGGTGTTCTTGCTTGTCGAGCTGGCGCGGCGCCTTCCAGTACGGCACCCAGTGCGCGGGATCCGTCGTCGAATCCTGCGGGGCCTCGAACCGGCCCCGGAACCGCTTCGAATCGCCGGCTCATCTGCTCACGCGGATCTCGGATTGCCAGTGGGGATCTCGTACATGAAGCGCCCCGGGCCAAGCTCCGTGGTTACGACCCGTGATCGACGAGAACGTTGTCGTGGGTACGTTGTTCGACGGATCGTCCGAGGAGATCTGGCTGGCATAGGCTCCGCCGCCGCCTGCGACCCATACATCCCCTCCCGCCTTCGAGTAAGACGCCAGCGTGTTCGCCCGGGCGCGACGAGCTCATGTGAGCGCAGCACGGACTGGGGCTGAGCCGGATCGGTCAGCGGTCTGAAGTAAGTGGCGCTCGCTTCCGTCCGGTGTACCAGATCACGTGGCGATAACGGCCGAGGGCGGAGAGCGGCGGTTCGCTCAGCATGCCGCGCGTTCCGAGGGTGTCGTACGAGTAGCCGTCGAACAGCCCCGGCGTGCTCATGGTTCCCACCGGGTAGCATCTCCACGGCACGCCGCCGCGCGCGTACAGGAACGTGTCCAGCTCCGCCGCCGTCGGCCACGCGCCGCGAGGACGGTCGGCGCACCCGGAGGGCAGGTAGTTGTCGGGCGTGAGCCGGGTGTCGTCGACGATCAGGAGCTCGTGATCGAAGCTCGCGCGGGTCACGATCAGGTTGATGATCCCCGAGGCTCGCGTTCCCCAGGCCATCGCGCGCCTCGACGTACAGGCGGTGATAGACGCCCTTGAGCCCGGCGCTGAACGGCCCACCGTCGCGCCGGTCGCGCTGCTGCTCGGCGGACTCCAGTGGCCGAGGTCGGACGGATCCGAGCGCGGGGTCTCGTCGTGGATGTCGTTCGGATCGAGGGCCCAGCGATAGATCACCGGTCCGAGCCCGGTCACAGGCGTGCCGAACCAGCTGAAGGTCGTGACCTGCTGTTCGGGGATCTCGACGTTGACGTAGGCCATTGGGTCATCCTGGTACCCGCCGCCGGGGTAGGTGTACTTGAAGGACTCGTTGAAGAGCGTGAGCCTCGGCCCCAGGAACTTCGCGAAGCCGACGTTGAATCGCAGCATGTTCGATTCGAGCGCGAACACCGGCGAGTAGTCGCCGGCCTCGTCGAATGCCACGACGACGAAGAGGTAGCGATGGCCGACTGCGAGGCCGGTGAACTGAACCCGGTGGTCTCGGCGCTGGTGGAGTCCCAGCCCGCGAACTCCGGGGCGTAGTAACGCCGGAGCGAATCAGGGTCGGCGATCACATTATCGATCGGTGGCACCGAGCTCTCGTTCATGCAGGCAGATACTTGTACTTCACCGGCCGCGTGGTGAACTGGCCGTCGGGGATCGAGACCGTCCCACTCGAAGCGGATGGTCGGCGGGAGGACCGGGTTGGCGAAGCGGCCTGGCGCGGGGAACGTGATGTGCACGGTTGGCGGGATGTTGTCGGCGAACAACCCGAGGCTGCGCGCCTCGGACATCGCTCCTCGATCGTCGACCGCGCGCACCGTGATGACCTGGGGAGTTCGTTCAGTTGGCGCGACGCCCTCGACCACGGCACTCCGGGCGGCCGAGAGCGGAAAGGAGATCAGGCGTTCTTGCTCACGAGTGCTCGCCCAGTGCTCGTCCACGCGATCCACCGAAGGGCGGATTGACCGCGACCAGGTAGTGATCGACGCGACCGTCCGGGTCGGAGCCGGTCCACTGGACGCGCGATACTGGTACTCGCTCGTGGTCGGGAGTCGGGATGTGGAGAGCGCGACCGTGGGGGCCTGGTTCGGCTGGACGCTCTGCACCAACTTCCGGCTGCAACCCAGCGCGACCGCGCAGAGGGTGAGCAATGCCGCCGTGAAGAGGATCGACTTCATGAGCTGGGCCTTCCGGTTCGTGAAACGGCGATCGCCGCCGACGCACGAACACTCGGGTCTACGTACCCGGTCGTGGAATCGCCCCGGACAACGGCTGGCGCGAGAAGCCGTGAATCAACACTATCGAAAACCATTGCTCCAAGGATACCGGAAAACTCGGAGCAATCACCTACGATCGTGCTATCTTTGACGACACGTCTGCCCGGGCGCCACTCGAACTCGCCGTGAGGATCTCGAGCCGTCCACCGCTCTCCCAGGCCGCTTCACGACCGTCCGGAGCACTCGCGAGCGAGGTCAACCGACGGAGGAGTTGATGCCGCGATTCCGATCCCTAGTGTTGGCGGCCGCTCTTATCGCGCTCGGAGGAGCGGCACCCGGACGCCTCCCAAGCCGACTCGGTGAAGCCGCCCCGCGTCAAGCGCGTGCTCTCCACCGAATCCGCGCGTCCCCTTCACGCCGCTGGCCGAGGTCGCCGAGGTCGAGCCCAACGGAACGCCCGCACTCGCCCAGTCGCTGCCGTGTGCGAGAACTCGTCTCCGCCCGCGGCGCTCGCTCAACTCCGGTCCCGACCGCGACGAGGACTGGATCCAGCGTTCACCGCCAGCGTAGGCCAGCTCATCACCTTCGAGACGCAGGGCGATCCCGCCGCGTCCGCCCGAGACCGATACGGTCATCAGCCTGTTCGCCGCCGACGGCACCACGCTGCTGATCTCGAACGACGACGCGCCCGGCCTCTCGACCTTCTACTCGCGGATCGCGGACTTCCAGGCGCCGTACACCGGCGTCTACTACGGGCGCATCATCGGATTCAACGGCGCCCAGGGCCCCTACCAGGCCAACCTCACGTGCGCGGCGGTGCCGATCGCGCCGGCCAATGATCTCTGCGCGGACGCGATCACGATTCCGTACGGAAGCATCAATGTCACCGGATCGACGCTGGGGGCGCACGACGACTACGACCTGTGTCCGGGAACACCGTCCTGCCTCGCGTCGTGCACCGGGTTCAACTCACCCGGACGAGACGTGGTCTACCGCATCGACGTCGTGAGTCCCGTCACCCGCCTCCGGGTCGACTACCACCTCGAACCCGCGAGCGTGGACGCATCGATCTACGTGGTGACCGATTGCTCCAACATCGCCGGGAGCTGCATCGCCGGGCAAGACAGCGACCTCGGATCGCCCAACGAGCACCTCACCGTCGAGAGATTCCTGGCCGTCGGGACGTATTACCTGATCCTGGATGCCTTCAATCCGGGTGGGGCGACGTGGACCATGAGCGGTAGTCTCGAAGATCTCATCACGCCGACGGTGGCGACGACCTGGGGAAGACTCAAGACGATCTACCGGTAGCGGCACGGCTCGTCATGCCGGTCGCGTCGCGGCCGGCGCGGCGCTCTTCACCGCGTCCCACGCCATGAGCCCGGCGCCGATCGCGCCGGCGCGCTCGCCCAGCTCGGCCGGCACGAGCCGCAGGCCGACGCGGTGCGAGGCGAGCGCGTAGCGGTCGAGCGCCTCCCGCACGCGTCCGATCCATCCCGCCTGCGCGGACATGACGCCGCCGCCCAGCACGACGACGTCGGGGTCGAGCAGGTTGATCGCGGTGCCCAGCGCGCGCGCGAGCCGATCGCAAAGCGTTCGACCATCTCGCGGGCACGCGGGTCACCATCGTCCGCGGCGGCGAAGATCCCGGCGGCGTCACGGAACGACAGCCGCTCGCGTTCGGCCCGCCGCTCGAGACCGCTGCCCGACATCTCGGGCTCGATGCACGACTCGACGCCGCAGCGGCACGCGAGCGCGCCGTCCCCGAGCGGAAGATGACCGATCTCGCCGGCGCCGCCGTGGGCGCCCCGCAGCACGCGACCGTCGTGGACGATCCCGCAGCCGACGCCGGTGCCCACCACGACCGTGAGCGAGGCCGGGCGCCGCGCGCCGCACCGCAGCGGTGCTCGCCGAGCGCGGCGAGGTTGGCGTCGTTGTCGACCACGACCGCGACGCCGAGCCGTGCCGTCGCGCGCTCGCGCAGCGGGAAGTCGACCCAGTGCGGCAGATGAGGCGTCTCGCCGATCTGAGCGCCGGTCGCAGGGTCGATCACGCCGGGCGATCCGATGCCGGCGCCGACGATCTCGACCTCGCGCGCCCACGCCGCGACCGTCTCGGCCATGACCTCGAGGGTGCCTCCGCCCCGGCGGCGACGCGCGACTCGCGCTTCTCCAGCGCTCGATCCGCCCGTCGCGATCGACGAGCGCCATGCGGATGTGCGTCCCGCCGAGATCGATGCCGACCGCGTAGGCGTGGCCCATGAGGCACGCAGGCTAGCACGGTCGCGTCGGGGCTCGCTCGACGCCTCGCGTGTGGCGTGGCAGATTGTGCGGCCATGCCTCGTGCCCCCGGCGTCTCGCGCGTGTCGCCTGGCTCGCAATCCTCCTCGCCGCGCTCTTCGCCCCCGAACACCGTGCGCGCGACGTCGCGGCCGCGGCGACGTCGTCGGCGTTCGTCGTGCCCGGGCTGCGCGCGACGGTGCGGGTGGTCGACGACCGCTTCGGCATCCCCACATCCGGGCGCAGGACGTCGACGATCTCTACGTCGCATGGGGCTTCGTCACCGCCCGCGACCGGCTGTGGGAGATGGAGGTCAACCGCCGCGCCGCGCGGGACGCTGTGGGAATGGTTCGGCAACCGCACGCCTCCGTGAGGACGGCGGCGCCCAGCTGTTCGAACTGGAGCGCAGGGCGCGCGCGATCTGGGCGCGCGAGCGCTCGAGACGCCGTGCTGCGCGGCTGGCTCGAGCGCTACGCGTCGGGCGTGAACGCGTACCTCGCCCAGTGTCGGAGCGGCACGGCGCCCTGGCCGCGCGAGATGGTCCGGCTCGGCAAGCGACCCGCCGACTGGGAGCCCGCCGACACGATCCTGCTCCTGCTCGCGCAGGGCGTGCTGCTCGATCTCGACCTGCCCGAGCTCGAGGAAGCCGACTCACGCGCACGCGCGGGCCCGAGTGGGTGGCCGCGCGGCACCGCTTCGAGGCGGCGAACGTCGTCACGACCATTCCCGACAGCGCCGCACGGCGGCTCTACGGCGCGAGCGCATCGTCCTCCGTCACTCCCCGCGGGTCGCGGCAGCACGACTCCCGAGCTGCGCGCGGCCGCACGCGCGCGAGTCGGCGCGTGGCTCGCCGACGGCGATCCTGACCTGCGCGCGAGCAACGTGTTCGCGGTGGGCGGCGGGCGCAGCGCGAGCCGGAAGCCGCTGCTCGCGAACGATCCGCACCTGGCACTCGGCTCCCTGGTCCGCTCTACGTCGTGCACGTCGAGGTGCCGGGCCGGTTCACCGCCATCGGCGCCACGGTGCCGGGACTCCCGTCGATCGTGAGCGGCCGCAACCGCGACTGCGCCTGGGGCATCACCGCGCTCTCGGCCGACGTGATCGACGTCTACGCCGACACGCTCTCGCAGGACGGCCGGAGCGTGCTCGCCAGCGGACGCTGGACCAAGCTGCGCGAGGCCATTCGCAATGCGGTTCACCTTCGGTCCGCCGCAGATCCCGCTCTTCGGACAGACCCGTCGCTACACGCCGCACGCTGTCCAGTGGTCGCCTTCGATCGTCGCCGCCATCGCGCTACGCCGTGCGCTGGGCAGTCCCCGACTCCGCGATCACGCTCCGCCGCCTGCTCGGGCTCGAGCGGTCGACCACCGCGGCCGAGATCGCCGACGCCGCTGCCGCACGCTCGTGACGCCGGGCTGAACGTGGTCGCGGCGGACGTCGCGGGCCACGTGATCTACCAGGCCGCGGGCACGCTGCCGCGCCGCGGCTTCGCGCCCGGGCGCGGCTCGCTGCCCGACGACGGCCGTCACGGTGGCTCGGCTACGTGCCCGGGGCCGAGATGCCCGCGTGGCAAGCGCCGGTGAACGCGTTCGTCGTCAACGCCAACAACCTCGCCCGCCGGCGCTGATTACCGCCGAGCCGCTGCCCGCTACGACTGGGCGCATGATCGCGCCGCGCGCATGCGCGTCACGCCTCGCCGCGCGCTCCGATCGTCACGCTCGCCGACCTGCGCAGCATCCAGAACGACGTCTACTCGCGCGGCGGCGAGCGGTTCGTGCCGCGTCTGCTCCGCGACGCCGACTCGCTGGCCGGCACGCTGACGCCGCGCGAGCGCGCCGTGCTCGACACGCTGCGGCGCTGGGACCTGATCGCGCGACGCGATCGCGTCAGCCCGACGATCTACCGCGCGTGGTACGGCGCGCTGCAGCGGCGCTCGCGCCTCGGCAGCCTGATCGGCCTGACCGCGGCGGCGCTCGACGGCCAGGCGCCGGAGGCGCTACGCGATTCTCTCGGACACCCGGGCGTCCGGCGGTCGCGGCGGTCGGGCGCTGCCGCCTCTCGCTGCGCGCGCTGGACGCCCGGCTCGGCCGCGATCCCGCCGGCGTGGCGATGGGGACGCGCTCACCGCGCGACGTTCAAGCACCGGCTGGCCTGGCTCGACTCGAGCCTCGCGCCGGCGCCGGTGCCGGCCGACGGCGACAACAGCACGCCGTGCGTGGGCCGCTCGGGGCTGCCGTGGAGCACGACGTTCGACCACAGCGCCGTGTTCCGTCACCTCGTCGACCTCGCCGATACGAGCGCGTCCCTCGGCGTGGTGCCGCCGGGGAACTCGGGTGACCTCTCGAGCGGGCACGCGCGCGATCACCTCGCGCTGTGGGCGAACCACGGCTACGTGCCGTTCTACCTCGACGCCGAGCGAATCGAGCGCGATGAAGGAGCGCGAGACCGAGCTGCGCCCGCGCTGAACGGACCTAGTACTCGGCGACCTCGCGGATCGCGCGCAGCACGTCGTCCTTCTGCGGCAGGATCACGTCCTCGAGCGTGGGCGCGTAGGCGACCATGCAGTCGAGCGCCGCCGACGCGGCGCACCGGGCGCGTCGAGGTCCATGAAGCACTCGGACGCGATCTGCGCCGCGATCTCGGCGCCGTAGCCGCAGAACAGCGTGTCCTCGTGGGCGACGATCACGCGTCCGGTCTTCGTTCACCGAAGCGTGCGATCGCTCTCGAAGTCGAGCGGCTGGAGCGTGCGCAGGTCGAGGATCTCGGTCTCGATGCCGTCCTCGGCCGCCTCCTGCGCCGCGAGGAAGCGTGCGCTGGACCAGCGCGCCGTAGGTGACGATCGTGACGTCGCGCCCTCGCGCACGACGCCGCGCGCGTCCGAACGGCACGGTGTAGTCGGGACCGGGATACGGCGACTTGGCGTAGGGCTGGCGATAGAGGTGCTTGTGCTCGAGGAACAGCACCGGATCCTCGCAGCGCATCGCCGTGCGCAGCAGGCCGTTCGCGTCCATGCGCGTTGCTCGGCAGCACCACCCGCAGCCCCGGGCAGTGCGCGAAGATGCTCTCGCCGCACTGGCTGTGATACGGCGCGCCGCCCTGCAGGTAGCCGCCGTAGGCGGTGCGGATGATCACCGGCGCCGCGAACGGCGTTGTTCGAGCGCCAGCGCAGGTTCGAGAGCTCGTTCCGGATCTGCATCATCGCCGGCCAGATGTAGTCGAAGAACTGGATCTCGACCACCGGCCGGAAGCCCAGCGTGGCGAGCCCGATCGCGCGGCCGACGATGTTGGCCTCGGCGAGCGGCGAGTTGTAGACGCGCTTGCCGCCGTAGAGCTTCTGCAGACCCCAGGTGACGCCGAACACGCCGCCCTTGCCCTTGATCTCGGCCAGCACCTCGTCGCGCGAGGCGTCGGCGATGTCCTCGCCGAACATGATGATGCGCGGGTCGCGCTTCATCTCGTCGCGCAGGCAGTAGTTGACGAGCTGGAGCAGGGTCTCCTGCTGCTCCGGGTTCTCGATCCTGGGCTCGGCCACGAAGCGATCCGAGGTCGGATCGACGTCGGGCGAGAAGACGAACTCGAGCGATCGACGTCGCGCGGCGGCTGGCGGGCTCTTCAGCGCCTCGTCGCTGGCCGCGCGGATCGTCGGTCTGCACCTCGCTCGTGCAGGCGCTCGAGGCCGGCCTCGTCGATGAGCCCTTCGTCGACCAGGAAGCGCGCGTAGGTCTTGGAGGCAGTCGCGCTGCGCCTCGGCGTCGCGCTCGGCCTTGCTGCGGTACTTGGTCTCGTCGTCCGACATCGAGTGCGAGTAGGGCCGCGTGACCTGCGCGCGCACGAACGCCGGGCCCTTGCGGGCGCGGCAGTGCGCGACCGCCTCCTTGAGAATGCCGTAGCACTCGACCGGGTCGCAGCCGTTGATCTCGCCGCACCCAGATAGCAGGTTCGGGAAGCTCTTGACCAGCTGCGGCGACGTTGCCGCCCGCGGTCTGCACGTCGACCGGAACCGAGATCGCGTAGCCGTTGTCCTCGACCAGGAACAGCACCGGGAGCTTGAGGTTGCAGGCGGTGTTCATCGCCTCCCAGAACTCGCCCTCGCTGGTGGTGCCGTCGCCGGCCGTGACGCAGCACGACCTCGTCGCCGCGCGCGCTTGCCCGCGAGCGTCGGATGCTCGCCCTCGAGGTCCTTGTACTTGACCAGCGCCTCGGCGGCGCCGACCGCCTGCAGGAACTGGGTGCCGGTCGGGCTGCTCTGGGAGACGATGTTGAGCTTCTGGTGGCCCCAGTGGCTCGGCATCTGGCGGCCGCCCGAGTTGGGATCGTGCGGCCGCGCCGACCGCCGAGAGCAGCATCTCCTTGCGGCGTCATCCCGAGCTCGAGGCAGAGCGCGCGGTCGCGGTAGTAGGGGTAGAACCAGTCGTAGCCCGGCTTCAGCGCCTTGCCCGCCGCCGCCAGCACCGCCCTCGTGCCCGGCGCCCGAGATCTGGAAGAAGATCTGGTTCAGCTTCTTCAGCCGGATCTCCTCGTCGTCCAGACGGCGCGAGGTGACCATGACGCGGTAGAGGCCGATCAGATCCTCGGCCGAGAGACCGTGGTAGCGGGTGTCGGGAGTGGTCGAGGTTCTCGTGACCGCCATGGTCGCTCAGGTCTCCAGGGAGGGTTGGGCTCGAACGGCCACCGAGCGTACTCGACGGGTGCGGACCGCGGCAAAGGATTTCGAAACGCGCGTTCGCGGCGACGTTCTCTCCGGGGGTTATCGACCACTTTCCGACCGGAATTGCGCGTGCTCGCGAAGGCTAGTGCCAGCGTGAGGGGCCGACGGAGGAGGCGGGGGCACTCCGCGAGGGGCGCGAGGGCTCGAGCGTCCGCTCTCGCTCCTGTCGCCTCGCTCCGCGCATCCTGCGCTCCGCGAGTCTCCAGAGCCTCGCTGCGTGCCCCCGCCTCCTCCGTCGGCGTGCTTGCACACGCGCCGGTCGTTCCTCGGTGAATGGCGTGCTCGACTTGTGGAGTCGTCACGGCGCGGGCGGCCGGGACCTGAGATGGCGTTCCGGTGTCGACCGCCGCCCAGCACGGACCGGTCACTGTCAGCAACGGCGCGGGCGGAACGCCGCGCGGTCCAGTGCGATCACGCTGACGCTGGCACCACGGTCACTCCACGAGCGCGTCGCTGGCACGTCGCCGGAGGGGACGGGGGCACGCAGCGAGACTCACGAGACTCGCGTAGCGCGGGATGCGCGGAGCGAGTCAGTGAGCGAGAGCGAGAACAGGATGTCGAAGCGACCGCGGGTCTCGCGGAGTGTCCCCGTCCCCTCCGGCGACCCACGGCGTGGCGACCCGATCGAAGCGAATGAGCGAGGCGCTCAGTACCCCAGCGCGCAGCCGTCCTTGCGCTTCTCCGTCGCGCCGGAGTAGACGCCGGTCTCGGGATCGCGCCAGATCGCCTGGTAGCCGCCGTAGGCGCCGGGCGCTCTCGGACTTGATCACGTGGCCGCGTAGCTCGAGCTCTTCGATCACCGCGGCGGGCAGACCGTCCTCGATGTGGAGGATTCCGCCGTCGGTCATCACGGTGCCGGTCGGCTCGCTCGAGCCGGTGTGGTGGAAGCGGATCGCGTCGCCGGCCTCCTGCAGGTTCATGCCGAAGTCGACCAGGTTGACGATGATCTGCGCGTGGCCCTGCGGCTGCATGTCGCCGCCCATCAGGCCGAAGGCCATGAGCGGCTTGCCGTCGCTGCGTGACGAACGCGGGAATGATGGTCTGGAACGGACGCTTGCCGGGCTCGAGCGCGTTCGGGTGTCCCTTGTGCAGCGAGAAGAGCGCGCCGCGGTCCTGGAGCCCGAATCCCAGCTCGGGGACGACGTAGCCGGAGCCGAAGCCGGTGTAGTTGCTCTGGATCAGCGAGACCATCATCCCGCTCTGGTCGGCGGTGCAGAGATAGGTGGTCTCCCTTGCGGTTGAGCGCCGCGACGTCGCCCGGCGCGTCGCTGGTCGCGGCGTGCTGCATGTCGATCCGCGCGGCGCGCTGCTTGGCGTAGTCCTTGGACAGAGCTGCGCCACCGGAACCTTCGCGAACGCGGGATCGGCGTAGTAGCGCGCGCGATCGGCGAAGGCGATCTTCTTGGCCTCGGTCATCACGTGCCAGAAGTCGGCCGACTCGCGGCCCATCGACTTGAGATCGAAGTTCTCGAGCAGGTTGAGCAGCTGGAGCGCCGCGAGACCCTGGCTGTTGGGCGGCAGCTCCCACACCGTGGCAGCCGCGATAGTCGGTCGAGATCGGCGCGTCCCAGGTCGAGTGTGCGCGCGCGAAGTCCTCCTTGGCGAAGAACCCGCCGTTCGCCTGCGAGTAGCGCACGAGCGCGTCGGCGATCGGACCCTTGTAGTAGGCGTCGCGTCCCTTCGTCGGCGAGCAGGCGCAGCGTCTTCGCGAGCGCCGGGTTCTTGAACAGCTCGCCCTCGCGCGGCGCGCTGGCCGCCGGGCATGAAGACCTCGCGCGAAGCCGGGCTTCTCGGCTGAACACGCTGGTCGACGCGCTCCCAGTCGGAGGCGATCACCGGCGAGGCGGGAAGCCTTCCTCGGCGTAACGGATCGCGGGCGCGAGCACCTTGCTCATCGGCAGCTTGCCGTACTTCGCGTGCAGCTCGAACCAGCCGTCGGCGCAGCCGGGCACGGTCCACGAGTAGGGCGTGTAGAGCGGGATGGTGCCGTTCGAATCGGGCGGCACCTTGTCGATGGTGAGCGCGAGCGGCGCGCGACCCGAGCGCGTTCAAGCCGACGAGCTTGCCCTGCTTGGGGTCCCACACGATCGCGAACAGATCGCCGCCGAGACCGTTGGCGGTCGGCTCCATCAGTCCGAGGCAGGCGTTGGTCGCGATCGCGGCGTCGACCGCGGTGCCGCCCTGCTTCAGCATCTCGAGCCCGGCCTGGACCGCGAGCGGCTGCGCCGCGCACACCATGCCGTGCGTCGCGTACACCGGGGAGCGCGTCGCCGTACCGCGGTCCGGTCGCGGGCACCGCGGCCATCGCCGAGACGTTCACTCCCAGTCCCCCGAGGACCATTCCCAGCACGATCGAACGCAGCATGGACACACCTCCGGTCGTTGATGGTGGCCGAGCATCGGCGAAGACTATCACGCGCGCGCGCGCGGCCGAGACGCGCGAGCGGCGCTCCGACGTTCCATCGGCCGTGCTTGTCTTCCCCGGTGCGGGCCGTATACTGCGCGCTCGTTTTTACGTCGGGCTCGAGCCGCGCGCGTACGCCTCCGAGGATCCAATGCCCCGCTACACCGGGATCGATTTCTACGACGTCGACTCGCTCCTCCGCGACGAGGAGCGCCAGATCCGCGACCACGTGCGCGACTGGGTCGAGGACCGCTACCTGTCGCGGGTGGAGGACGCCTACGAGAAGGCCTACTTCCCCGCGGACGTCATCCCCGAGGTGGCCGAGATGGGTCTGCTCGGCGCGACCCTGCCCGAGGAATACGGCTGCGCCGGCGTCAACCCGACCGCCTACGGGCTCGCCATGCAGGAGCTCGAGCGCGGCGACTCGGGCCTGCGCTCGTTCGCGTCGGTCCAGGGCGCGCTCGTGCATGTATCCCGATCTACGCCTACGGCTCCGAGGAGCAGCGCCGGCAGTGGCTGCCGAAGATGGCGAAGGGCGAGGTGATCGGCTGCTTCGGGCTCACCGAGCCCGACTTCGGCTCGAATCCCAGCGGCATGATCACTCGCGCGGTGAAGCAGGGCGGCGGGTACGTCCTCAACGGCGCCAAGATGTGGATCACGAACGGCACCATCGCCGACCTCGCGGTGGTGTGGGCCAAGCTCAAGGACGACCAGACCGGCAAGGACGAGATCCGCGGCTTCCTGGTCGAGAAGGGCATGAAGGGCTTCTCAGCGCGCCCGAGCAGAAGCGCAAGCACAGCCTGCGCGCCTCGGTCACGAGCGAGCTGCTGCTCCAGGACGTGCACGTCCCCGAGGCGAACCTGCTGCCCAACGTGACCGGCCTGAAGGGACCGCTCGGCTGCCTGTCGCAGGCGCGCTTCGGCATCGCCTTCGGCGTCGTCGGCGCGCGCGATGGCCTGCTTCCACGCCGCGGCCGAGTACTGCAAGACGCGCATCATGTTCGATCGACCGATCGGCGGCTTCCAGCTCGTGCAGGAGAAGCTCGCCGACATGCTGACCGAGATCACCAAGGCGCAGCTCCTCTGCGTCCAGCTCGGGCGGCTCGAAGGAAGCGGGCACGCGTCACGCCGCGAGCAGATCTCGCTCGCCAAGCGCAACAACTGCGAGATCGCGCTCGAAGCCGCGCGCGAGGCCGCGCGACATCCTCGGCGCCAACGGCATCACCGCCGAGTACCCGGTGATGCGCCACATGTGCAACCTCGAGTCGGTGAAGACCGTACGAGGGCACGCACAACATCCACACGCTGGTGCTCGGCGAAGCGATCACGGGGATCCCCGCCTACCGCTGATCGCCTCGGCGCGTCCCGCTGCCATCGCGCGCCCCGCCTACCGTCCGGTCCCTCCTCCGGGTCGGGCGTTTCACCCGGGGATTGACTCAAGCGCTTGAAACGAAGGTCGAAAACCCGATCGGGTGATCGCCGCCCTCCGACTTCGACCGAGACCTTCGACGCATGCAGAAAACCCGTTGTCGTCGCGATCCTTGTGGCCCTGCCAGGCTGGCTGCCGGGCCTCGCCCCCGCCGGCGTGATCCCGCGGCGTCGTCCGGGTACCGGCCGAGCGGCCTCCGATCGCCCGGGTGGCGAACGCCTATCCCGGGCAGGCCGCTTCTCGATGCCCGGCATGCACGAGGTACAGCGCGCGGCGCGGTCGGCGACGCGGTGGTCTACGTGGACCACGTGCCGGCGGTCGCCGAGTCGGCGCTCGCGCCGGCGGCCGCTCGTCGGCGCCGCAGCTCGCGCAGAAGGACCAGATGTTCGTGCCCCGCGTGCTCGTGATCGCGGTCGGTCGGACACGTGGTCGAGTTCCCGAACCAGGACCCGATCTACCACAACGTCTTCAGCCTCTCGCCGCACGCGGCGCTTCGATCTCGGCAAGTACCCGCGCGGCAGCTCACGCCGGACGTGACTTCACCGCGCCGGGGCTGGTGAACGTCTACTGCGACATCCACTCCGAACATGGAAGGCGTTCATCCTGGTCGCTGCCCGCACGCGCGTTCGCTCCGGCCGAATCCCGAGCGCGGCGCCTTCGCGATGCCGGACCTGCCTCGCCGGGCACTATCGCTCACAGGCGTGGCATCCGGATCTCGGCGAGCAGAGCCGTGAGCGGTCGAGGTGCCCGGCTCACGGTGACTGTCGACGTCGAGCTCGTCTTCTGAAGCCATGCGTCTCGGCTTGCGCTGGAAGATCCTCACCTTCACCGTGCTGCCGATCGTGGCGCTCACGGTGGCGGCGCTCGTGGACGGTGAACCGGAACATCTCACGCAGGTCCACGCCAACATCCACGAGGACCTGCGACGCTCCTCGGCGGTGCTCGAGAACGTCCTGGCCGCGCGCGGCCGCGAGCTCGCGGTGGCAGGACAGGTGATCGTCAGGATCCGAAGTTCTTCTCGGTGCTCACCATTCCCGCCGCGACACGACGACGCGCAGCTCCGCGCCGACCGTCGCGGGGGTGGCGCGCGACTTCAACGCCGATCACCCAGGCCGACCTCTTCGAGGTGATCGACGCGCGCGGGAACCTGATCGCGCTCGGTCGGGCGCGACGAGTCGACGCCGGTGCGAGCCGGGCCGACGCTCGTCGGACGAGGCGCTCACCGCGCGCGCCGGTCATCGGGCATCCTCGTCCACCCCGACGGGCCACTACCAGGTCGACGGTGACGCCGGTGACGGCCGGCGGTCGCATCATCGGCGCGCTGCTGCTCCGGACAGCGGACGGGCACGGATCTCGCCGAGGGCTTGCGCTCGCTGACGCGCAGCGACGTCACCTTCATCTCCGGCGCCACGATCGCGGCCAGCACGCTCGAGGACAACGGCGACCGCGACGCGCTGCTGGCGCGCCGTCGGGAACCTGGACGTCCACGCCGGCCAGGACGCGCAGAGCGCCCCCAGGTGCTCCAGGTGGTGGCGCCGCGGCATCGCTACCTCACCCTGGTGCGCGAGATGCCGCTGTCGACCGCCGATCAGCGTCAGTCCTACATCATGCAGCGCGTCGGTGGACGTCGGAGACCTCGTTCCTGCGCGAGATCCAGAACCGGCTGGTCGCGCTCGGCGTGATCATGATCCTGGCGGCGCTGGTCGCCGGGCATCTTCATCGCCGAGCGCATCACCTCGCCGGTCCAGCGGTTGGTGCGCGGCGCCGAGGAGATGGAGCGCGGCAACTACGACTACCCGCTCGGTGTCACCGGCGCGGACGAGATCGGCTATCTCGCCAGCCGCTTCCAGGAGATGCGTCAGCAGCCAGCGCGACTACGTGCAGAACCTCCACGACATGGCGCGGCTCAAGCACGACTTCATCAGCGTCGCCTCCCACGAGCTGCGCACGCCGATCAGCGTCATCCAGGGCTTCCAGGAGCTGCTGCTCGGCGGCGTGCTCGGCGATCAGAACCCGCAGCAGGTCCGCGCCCTCCGGGGCGATCGGACGGAGCATCGGCACGTTGCGGCGCATCGCCGACGACGCGACCCGCATGGCCCACATCGAGAGCGACCGGCTGGCGCTCACGCGGCAGGACCACGCGCTCGACGAGCTGGTGCGGCAGGCGGTGCAGTCCGCGCAGTCGGCGGGCGAGGGCCGGCAGGTCGAGATGCGGACCGAGATCGCCCCTCGATCGGCATGGTGTTCGTCGACGGCGGCCGGCTGGTCGAGGCGATCCAGAACCTGCTCACGAACGCGATCCGGTTCACCCCCGACGGCGGTCGCGTCCGCGTCGGCGGCGCACGTCGAGGAGGGCACGCTCGTGATCGCGATCGAGGATCAGTGGCGTCGACATCCACCCCGACCGGCTCCCGCACGTCTTCGCACCGCTCGTTCATGGTGCGGAACGCCCTGCACCACCATCCTCGAGCCGGCTCGAGTTCAACTCCGCGGGCCTCGGCCTCGGCCTGTCGATCGCGCGCGGCATCGTCGAGGCCCACGGCGGCGCAATCACCGTGAAGAGCGAGGCGTGGCCAGGGCAGCACGTTCACGATGCGCATCCCGCTCGAGCAGCCGGCGAGCGTCGAGGCGGTGGCGTGAGTCGCATCCCTCTGATCGAATCGGGTCTCGATCAAACTCCCGATTTCGATCGCCGCCGGCGCTTCGGGCTCGACGTGGGCCGCCCGTCGCCCGGCTTGGTCCACTCCTCGCGCAGGATCCCCATCGTCAGGGTGTCGTGGTACTGGCCCTCGACGAAGTTGTCCTGGCGCAGCACGCCTTCGCGCTGGAAGCCGGCGCGTTCGTAGACCTTGATGCCGCGGCGATTGTGACCGTAGACCTGGAGCGTCACGCGGTTCAGGTTGAGCGTGTCGAAGGCGTATTCCACCATCAGCGCGGTGGCCTCGCTGCCGCAGCCGCGATCCCACTCGCCCTTCTCGCCGATGCTGATCCCGAACACCGCCTTGCGGTTCTTGAAGTCGATCGCGTGCAGGCCGGTGACGCCGATGAAGCGGTCGTCGGCGCGGGTCATGATGCCGAGCACGACGTCGTGGTCGCTCCGCGAGACCCGGTCGATGAACTCGCGCTCGGACTGGATGCTGGTCGGACGATGCTGGTAGAGCGTGCGGGTGACGTCGGGGTCGTTCACCCAGGTCACCATGACCTCGGCGTCGGCCGACTCGAGCGGCCTGGAGTGTAGGATCCGGGCCCCGACCCGGAACGCCCGCATCACGTCGCGATCAGTGAGACGGCGGCGCCACCGCCGCACCGCCGCCGCCGACACCGGTGAAATAGAAGGCCACGCCGAGCCGCGCGAACAACCCCGAGTAGTCGAGATCGCCGCCGAGCGGCTCGTCGCCATCCGGTGTCTGTTGCTTGGCGTTGGTGATCTTGGCGTAGCGGTAGCCGAGACCGCCGGTGACCGCGATGCGATGGGCCACCTGCCACTCGGTGCTCGCGGCGACGTGCACGCCGACGGTGTTGCCGACGACGTGGTTGCCGCCGGCCACGTCCACGCCGATGCCGGGAGCGTAGAGCGTGGCGCTGGTCTCACCGCTGAGCTGGTAGACGGCGAGCGCGCCGCCGAATCCCAGCCAGTCGAAGCCGGGCTTGCCGAGGAACCAGGTGGCGCCGAGCTGATAGGTGTTGACGTCGAAGTTGTACCGCGCCGAGCCGTCGACCTCGGTGCCGGTCGAGTCGGCGGCAAAGAACACCGAAGCGGGTGTCCGCGTACAGCGGCTCCCAGATCGCCGAGAACGCGAGCCGAGGGCCCAGCCGAGCACGCAACCCCACGCCGCCGGTGACCCCCTTGTCGATCGGCTGGAAATCGAACGCGCCGGTCGAGTTGAAGACGTCGACCACGTTGTCGTTGAATGCGGACATCGAGTACGTGTTGAAGGCGCCGTAGACCTCGGTGCCGAGCTTCAGATCCATCGACCACGACGGCGCCGCGAGAGCGGCCACAGGATCGAACAGGCGGCGAGGGTGAAGCGGATGCGCATGCGATGCTCCGGGACGAACGTGACCCCGCGGTCGATCGGCGGCACGATGAGCCGTGACGGCGCGCGTCGGGCAAGCCGGGCGGCAGTCTGTCAGGCGCTCCGCAGCGCGTCAATCCTCGCGCCGGATCGCCGGAGACCGCGATGACCGAGCCACCGGAGGGTCGCGAGCCGGAAGATCGCGGGCTGGTCGAGTCGGACCTCGATCCCGATCCCATCGAGCAGTTCCGTGCCTGGCTCACGCACGCTGTGCAGGCCGGCGAGCCCGAGCCGCACGCGATGACGCTCGCCACCGCCACGCCCGACGGCGCGCCGTCGGCGCGCTGATGCTGCTGCGCGGCTTCGGCGCGGGCGGCTTCTCGTTCTTCACCCACTACATGAGCCGCAAGGGACGCGAGCTGGAGCGGAACCCGCGCGCCGCACTGGTGTTCCACTGGCCGGAGCTGGATCGCCAGGTGCGGATCGAGGGCCGGGTCGAGCGCCTGACCGACGCCGAGTCGGACGAGTACTTCCGTTCACGTCCGTTCGGCAGCCGGCTCGGCGCCATCGCCTCGCCGCAGAGCCGAGGTGATCGCGGATCGCGAGGCGCTGGAGCTGCGCGTGCGCGAGTTGGTCGACACGTACCGTCACCGTCCGGCGCTGATCCCCCGTCCCGCGCACTGGGGCGGCTACCGCGTCGTTCCCGACTCGATCGAATTCTGGCAGAGCGGACCTCATCGGCTGCACGATCGCATGCGGTACCGCCAGGAGCGCGACGGCTGGGTGATCGAGCGGCTCGCGCCCTGACGACCGGCGCATCCGGCTCCGGCACGTCGCCGAGGCCGCGCGGTTCGTCCGCCGAAATCGACCGTCCGGCGGCTCGGGCGACCATCCGGCGGGCGTAGGTTTCGCCCTCGTCGCCGACGCCGTATCGTGCGCGTGAAAGGAGCCGACCCATGGCCCGCGAGATGAAGCCCGAGAATCCCTGGATCGACCTGCTCCACCTGCTGTGGCGACAGCCGCTGTTCGCGATCCCGTTCGCGCTGTTCTTCGGGACGCTGAACGGCGGCGGCGGCTTCGAGGTTTACTGGGCCGCTTACATCGCCTCGCTCTACTTCACCTTCACCATCGGGATCCTGATCTGGGCGGTGATGCATTTCGTCGTCCCGCGGATCCGCACGTCGGAGTCGCGGGGACCGGCCGCGATCCTGGCTCACATGATGCCCTACGCGGCGGCGGGAATCTTCGGCTCGTTCCTCGCCGCCTTCCTCATCCGGATCACGATCGCGCCCAACTTCCTGGGCGGCGCGAACGAGGTCGCCAGCCTGGCGATGTTCAGCATCCTCTCTTCACCGTACTCTTCATGGGGATCTCGGCCGCCTTCTTCCTGTACGGCAAGGTGATCGAGAAGACGCGGGCCGAGGAGGAGCTGAACCAGGCGCGGCGGATCCAGCGCTCGTTCCTGCTCTCGCAGTTCCCCGAGATGCCACGGCTCGAGGTCCACGCCGTCAACGTCTCCTCGCGCGAGGTGAGCGGCGACTTCTACGACGTCGTGCCGGCGGGACCCAACGCGTTCCTGGTCGCCATCGCCGATGTCGCCGGCAAGGGCGTCCCGGCGGCGCTGATGTCGTCGATGCTCCAGGCCTCGCTCCGCACCCAGGCCGCGAACATCCGGTCGGTGTCCGAGATCCTGCGAGAACATCAACTCGCTGGTCTACCGCAGCACCGCGGTGCACCAGTTCGCGACCTTCTTCCTCGCCGCGCGTCGAAGAGGACACGCTCCGGCTGTCGTTCTCGAACGCTGGGCACAACCACCCGCTGGTGTTCCGCCGCGGCGGTGGCCGCGTCGCGCTCGAGCGCGGTGGCACCGTGGTCGGGATCCTCGAGGGCGTGCGCTTCGAGCAGGACGAGATCGTCCTCGCCCCGGCGACCGGGTCGTGTTCTACACCGACGGCATCAGCGAGGCGGCGCGCGCAGACGGCGAGATGTTCGGCGACGACCGCCTGATCGCGCTGGTCGAGTCGCTGCCGCGCGATCTCGGCGCGCGCGACACCACCGAGCGCATCCTCGAGGGCGTGCGCGCGCTTTCTCGGCGCGGCGGACGCGGGCGACGACATGACGCTCATGGTGCTGCGCGTGCTCGAGCCCTCCACGACGCCGGTGGACGGGATCGCCTCCGCGACCCCGGCCCTCCGCTCCGCCGGCGACGCCGCCGTCCGCCCCACCGCCTGACCGTTCATCCGCCCGCTTCGACCGTTCATCCGGCGAGGCGTGGGCGGATCCGACCGTCCCCACTAGATTTCGTCCAGACCACTAGGAGATGTCCATGCCCACGATCGGCGCCTCTCGCCGTACCCCGCTTCGAGACTTTTTGTCTACCTGCTGCGCACGCCGCTGTGGGCGATTCCGTTCACGCTCTTCTTCGGCACGCTGTTCGGCGCCAGTTGGCACGTCTACTGGGTGAGCTACCAGATGTCGCTGATCTTCGGCGCCTCGATCGGCTTCTTCATCTGGCTGACCAAGCATTTCGTGTTGCCGCGCATCCTCGCCACCCAGGGCCGCTCGATGGTCGCTGCGGTCTCGCAGCGCATGACCACGGGTGGCGACCCCACCGAGGGCGCCCGGATCGCCTGGAAGATCGGGATCTGCTTCATCGGGGCGAGCGTGGTCGGCGCGTACCTCGCGGCGACGATCGTCCACTTCACCGTCATGCCCGGATTCCTCGGCAGCGTTCGCGCGCGCTGATCTCCGGCATGTACACGCTGCTGTTCGCCGGGCTGATCGGCGGCATCAACTTCGCCATGGTGTTCTACCGGCAGGCAGTCGATCGCGCCCGCGCGGTCGAGCAGATCCGCGCCGAGCTGGCCGGCGCCGAGCTGCGGGCGCTGCGCGCCCAGATCAACCCCACTTCCTCTTCAACACGTTGAACACCATCGCCGCGCTGATCGGCATCAACCCCGCGGCCGCCGAGGAGCTGACCACGCGGCTGGCGGAGGTGTTCCGCTACGCGCTGCGCGCCTCCGACCACGAGCACGCGCGGCTCGGCGACGAGCTGGCGTTCGTGCGCTCCTACCTCGAGATCGAGCGCACCCGGTTCAGCGAGCGGCTGCGCATCGAGGAACAGGTCGAGCCCGGGCTCGAGGCGGCGATGATCCCGAGCCTTCTGCTCCAACCGCTGGTCGAGAACGCCGTGCGCCACGGCATCTCGACGCGTCCGGAGGGCGGCCGCCTGCGCCTTGCGGTTCGGCGCGTGGGCGCCACGGTCGTGATCGAGATCGAGGACGACGGGCCGGGCATGAAGGGCGACGAGGTCCCGTCCGGAACCGGGTTCGGCCTGCACTCGGTGCGCGAGCGCCTGCGCGCCGCCGGGCTCGCCGACGCGCTGGTGATCGAATCGCAACCCGGACGCGGCACCCGCGTCCGCATCACCTCCCCTCAAGGAAGGCGCCGATCCGGCGCCGCGCTCACCGAAAGGAGCCGTCTCATGAAGCTCGCGATCCCGCTGGTCATCGCTACCCTTTCCGTTGCCGGGGCCGCTGCCGCCGCTCCCGCCAAGACCATCGCACCCGCCGATCCGGCGCGACTGGTAGCCACCCAGCGCGCGCTCGATCGCGCCAAGTTCGACGAGACGCCGGCCGCGCTCCTCCAGGCGCGGGGGCGTTCGAGTCGATGTCGTCGGCCCAGCCCAAGTCGAGCGCCCTCCACTACTGGGTGGCGGTCGCCGACTGGAGGCTCGCGCCGCGGATGAAAGAGCCGCCGCAAGCCGAGCGCTACGTCAAGGATGGGATCACGCACGCCACTCGGGCGCTCGAGCTCGATCCGAGCAACGCCGAAGCGCTGGCGATCAAGGTGGCGCTCCAGGGCATGTCGATTCGCTTCGAGCCCAGCCTCGCGATGTCGCTCGGCCCCGAGCTGGAATCGAGCATGGGCCGCGCGCTCGGCATGGCGCCCAAGAACCCGCGCGTTCACTTCATCGACGCGCTCAATACGCTCCACAAGCCCGAGTTCGTGGGCGGCGGCGCCAGACAAGGCCCTGCCCAAGTTCGAAGAGACGATCGCGCTCTTCGACGCGGAAAGCGTCGCCGACAGCACCGCCCCGCACTGGGGTCGCTGAGGACGCGCTGCTGTGGGCCGGACAGAGCGCCATGAAGCTCGGTCGCCACGACCAGGCGATCGCGTTCTACCAGAAGACGCTCGAGGTCAACCCCAAGAACGGCTGGGTGCGCAACGACGCTCATTCCCGAGGCCGAGAAGGCGGCGGCCGCCGGCGACGCCGCACCCAAGACCGAGACCGCGACCAGGAGAAGGCAAGTCGTGAGAGGTGACAACGAGCACGGCACGCCCGCGTTTCGACGCCACGGCGTGATGGTGCTCCGGCGAGCCGTGATGCCGGCGCTCGCGGCGATGGTGCTGTGGGCGCCGGAGGCGCTCGCCGTCACGGTCACCGGCGCGGTGGTGGATCGCGCCGGCAAGCCGGTCGAGTACGCCAACGTGTCCGCGCCGCTGCTGCGGCAGGGAACCGTCACGGACGAGAGCGGGCGCTTCACGCTCGAGGCGCTGGCCGGTCCGCTCCGGCTCGAGGTGACGCAGATCGGCTACCGGCGCGCGGTGATCGAGGTGAACGTCGGACGGCTTGGCGCCGGTGCGCGTGGTGCTGGCGGACGAGCCGGTCCCGGTCACCGAGGTCGTGGTGAGCGCCTCGTCGTTCGGCAAGAGCGGCAAGAGCGAGGGCGCGGTCGTGCGGCGCATGGACGTCCTGACCACGCCGGGCGGCGCCGCGGACGTGTTCCAGGCGCTGCGCGCGCTGCCCGGGATCAACGCGCCCGACGAGGGCGCGGCGCTCTACGTGCGGGGCGGAGATCCGCACGGAGACGCTGATCCGGCTCGACGGCGGCGAGATCGGTCATCCCTATCACTACGAGGGCGCCTCCGGCGGCCTGTTCTCCGCCTTCGACGCCTACATGCTCAAGAGCGCGTTCTTCTCGAGCGGCGGCTTCTCGGCCAAGTACGGCGGCGCGCTCTCAGGCGTGCTCGACATCGAGACCCAGGACCCGATGGGCCTGCGCACCGTCTCGATCGGCGCCAACGTCGTCGGCGGCGGCGTGCTCGACGAGCTGGGCGCTGGTGCCCGACCGACTCTCGTTCGTGGGTGCGCCGCGCTTCAGCTCGGTCGACGTGCTCTACCGTCTCTACGGCTCGGCCTCCGAGTACGTCTCGCGCGCCGCGGAGCCGCGACGGCGCCGGCCGCCTGCTCTATCGCTACTCGTCGAGCGGACGGCTAGCGCTCCTCGCGCTCGGATCGCAGGACCAGGTGAGCCTGCGCGCGCGAGCGCCTCAACTACCGCGGCGACTACGCCGCAGGCCTCGAACAACCGATTCCTGGCACTCCAGCTCAACGACGCGATCGCCGGCAAGATCGCGATCAAGGGGCAAGCCGCGGTGCAGCGCTTCCACACCCGGTGGACTTACGGTCCGATGGCGGTCGCGGAGCAAGAACGGAACGCGCAGCTCAAGCTCGACGCGGTGTGGCCGGTGTCGAGCGCGCACGAGATCTCCTTCGGCGCCGACTACCGGCGGCCCGAGGACGAGATCGCCGGCGCCTACGCCGCCGACAGCACCGACTACGGCGCCGGCGCGCCGACCCGATCGTTCGACACCCGCGCGCGCGTCCACGCGCCGGGCGTCTACCTCGAGGACAAGCTGCGGCTCTGGGGACCGCTGTACGCGACGATGGGCGGACGGCTCGACTACGCCTCGGTGCCCGGCGTGTGGACCGCCGATCCGCGCGCGGCGCTGGCGTGGCGCCTCACACCGCACGCCACGGTGAGGATCGCGACCGGCCGTTATCACCAGCTCCCCGATCCCGCGCTACCTCGATCCGGTCTACGGCAACCCGCGTCTCGCGCCGCTCGCCGCCGATCACGTGATCGCGGGCTACGAGTGGAAGTCGGGAACCGGTGAACGTCCGCGTCGAGGCCTATCGCAAGGACTATCACGGCCTCGTCACGAACGATCCCGTGACGTACTACGCCAACGGCGGCACCGGCTTCGCCCGCGGCGTCGACGTGTTCGTGCAGGGCAGCGTGTCGAGGCTCAGCGGCTGGATCTCGTACGGCTATCTCGACAGCCGAAGGAAGGAGCGCGACGACCCGCACGAGGTGCCTTCGACCTACGGCGTGCGGCACTCGCGGCACCGTGGTCGGCACCTACCAGCTCACGCCGCGGCTCCAGGTCGGCGGGCGCTTCGGTCACTCGACCGGTCGTCCGTATCACGCCCGTGGTCGCTCGTTCCTACGATCCCGCGCGCGACATCTGGCGTCCGATCTACGGCGATCACAACTCCGGACTCGACTGCCCGACTACCACGCGCCTCGACGTGCGGCGTCACGCGGTTGTTCTCGCTACGCGGTGGAATCGGGCTGCCGGCGAGCAGCGTGTGCGTCGCGTACGTCGAGGCGATGAACGTGCTCGGGGCACCGCAACACGCTCGACTACGTCTACAACGCCGACTACACCGAGCGCCGCGCGCATCGAGTCGTACTTCAGCCGCCGCATGGCTGGTCGCCGGGTTCGCGCTCACGTGGTAGCGTCCGCGACATCGATGGTGAGCCATCCGCTGCGCAGCTCGCTGATCGTCGACGACGAGCCGCTCGCCCGCGCCCGCGCGCGACGGCTGCTCGACGAACGTCGGCGGCGCCGAGCGTCGTCGGCGAAGCGGGCTCCGCGCGCCGAGGCGCGCGCGATCGCATCGCCGAGCACCGCGCCCGACCTGCTGCTGCTCGACATCCAGATGCCCGGCGAGGACGGCTTCGCGCTGCTGCGCGAGCCTCGACCCGACGACCGGCGGTCGTGTTCGTCACCGCCTTCGATCACTACGCCGTGCGCGCGTTCGAGGAGAACGCGGTCGACTACCTGCTCAAGCCGTTCCGCCAGGAGCGGCTGGCCGAGGCGCTCGACGCGCGCGCGCCACGACCTCGCGCGGCCTGAGGAGCTCGTCGCGGCGGCTCACCGAGCTGCTCGGCGGTCTCGAGCGCGCTCCGCCAGTGACGGCCGTCTCGAGCGCTTCACCGTGCGCGATCGGGCAGCGCCAGCTGATTCTCAAGGCCGACGAGGTGATGTGGTTCGGCGCCGAGGAGAAGCTGGTGTTCGCCGCCACCGCGAGCGACCGGCACTACGTCAACTTCACGCTCGACCAGCTCGAGCGCCGCCTCGATCCGCAGCAGCTTCGCGCGCGTGCATCGCGGCGCGATCGTGAACCTCGACTACGCCGGCCGCGCTGCGTCCCGGGTTCGCGGGGACGTATCGGTTGCAGCTCAAGGACGCGGCGCGGTCGGAGGTCCCGGTCAGCCGCGCGCGGGCGCGCGGATGCTGAGCGAGCGGCTGGGGCGTGAGGAACATTCCGGCCGCTCATTGCGTTGTCTGTGGTCCAGTTGAGGCGCAGAATCACCGGCGAGGTTGCGGCGCCGTGGTTCGCCCAATCTCCGGGCGGAGCCTGTGCCGAGCTGGAGTTGACGATGAGACAGTTCTGGCACACTTCTTCCAATCTCGGCTCTCCATTAACTTCTTGCTGCTTTCGGCGTTCCTCTCTGCGCGGCCCCGCTCGCGACGGCTCAGGAGCCGCCGCTTCCTCGCGCCGTCCCATTTCACTCCCGATGTGCGCAGCCGGCTGGCCGAGGCGGCGCAGGATTCGAGGCTCGAGCCCTGGCAGCGGGAGTTCATGCTGGGGTCGCGCGCGGGAATGTAGAGGGAAGCGCGGCCGCGACCGCGGCCGGCGTGCTCCGGACGCTCCTTCGGCGCCCGTCGAAATCGCCGCGGACGACGGTGCCTGGACCGCGTTCTCTCCACCGTCCGCGCGCGCTGGCGCACACGGCGATCTACGACCCGGTGCGCGATCGCATGGTGGTGTTCGGGGGATATGACGGCAACGGCAACCGCAACGACGTGTGGGCGCTGTCGCTGTCGGGGAGCCCGGCGTGGAGCGAGCTCACCCCCGCGGGGAGCCTGCCGTCCGCGCGCCACTGAGCATACGGCGATCTACGACCCGGTGCGCGATCGCATGGTGGTGTTCGGGGGATTGACGGCAGCGGCACCCGCCGCAACGACGTATGGGCGCTGTCGCTGTCGGGGAGCCCGGCGTGGAGCGAGCTCGCCCCGCGGGGAGCCTGCCGTCCGCGCGCTACGGGCCACACGGCGATCTACGACCCGGTGCGCGATCGCATGGTGGTGTTCGGGGAGATGACGGCAGCGCCCGCCGCAACGACGTGTGGGCGCTGTCGCTGGCGGGGAGCCCGGCGTGGAGCGAGCTCGCCCCCGCCGGGAGCCTGCCGTCCGCGCGCCAGGGCCACACTGCGGTCTATGACCCGGTGCGCGATCGCATGGTGGTGTTCGGAGGACGGTCAGCGGCTATCACCGCAACGACGTGTGGGCGCTGTCGCTGTCGGGGAGCCCGGCGTGGAGCGAGCTCGCCCCACGGGGAGCCTGCCGTCCGCGCGCTACGGCACACGGCGATCTACGACCCGGTGCGCGATCGCATGGTGGTGTTCGGGGGACGTGGCAGCGGCCACCCGGCGCCTACAACGACGTGTTGGCGCTGTCGCTGGCGGGACCCCGGCGTGGAGCGAGCTCCGCCCCCGCGGGAGCCTCGCCGTCCACACGCGCGCGGGCACACGGCGATCTACGACCCGCTGCGCGATCGCATGGTGGTGTTCGGGGAAGTTACAATTCGGGAGGACTTTCGCGCATCCGTCCGCTTACTACAACGACGTGCCGGCACTGTCGCTTGCGGGAGCCCGGCGTGAGCGAGCTACCACACCCACCCTGCTTGCTCGCTTCGACGGCCGAGGTCACCAGCGCAGGAGTTCGACTCCGATGGCACTTGGCGAGCCGGAACGCATCGTCAGCGAGGCGCTGGAGCGCGCTGCGAACCACGGTCGGCCCGTGGATGCCGCTCCACTCGAGACGCCACCGCACGGCCGACGCGACCGAGGCGCTCGACCCAACCGTTGTCCGCCGGCGAGACCTACTACTACCGCCTGACCGCGAACCTCAGCGATGGAACCCGCGCCGTCTTCGGGCCGATCAGCGCCGTCGCGGTTCTGGCGGTGAAGGTGAGCGGCCTCACCGGAATCGCCCCCAATCCTGCCGCGGCCAGCGCGAGAATCGACTTTGCGCCTCGTGCGCGAGGAGCGGGTCCGGCTCAGCGTGGTCGACATCGCGGGACGAGAAGCCGCCATCCTCGCGGACGGGCCGATGGCTCCGGGAGCTACTCGATGCTGTGGGACGGTCGTCAGGGAGGCACGCGGCTTCCCGCGGGCGTTTACTTCGTCCGCTGGACATCAGCCGGAAAGACGATGAACCGGAAACTCGTTCTCGTGCCCTGACGCCGAAGAATCCGGTGGACTCTTACGCATATGCGCACGATCATACGTATATGCGTAAGACTCCCGCGCTGAGGCACTCTTCTCGGTCCCCGTTCGGGGCATTCTGACCGCGACCCTCATGCACCCCACGAATTGGCGATACCTCAGCGAGCTTGCTCGCCATCTAGGTCTCCGCCCTTCCAGCCTCCAGAAGCCGCTGGCGGCCCTCACGGACGCGGGGATCTGACCACGAAGCGTGAGGGGAACCGAGTCTACTTCCGTCCCGATCCGCACTCCCCGTTCCTCGCCGACCTTCAGGCGCTCGTCGCCAAGACGGCCCGGCATCGTGGACGTCATCGCCGAGGCCCTGGCTCCCTTTCGGCCGGACATCGAGGTGGCATTCGTCTACGGTTCGCGGGCGAGCTCAGCCATGATCGGACAGGCCGAGCCTGACCTCATGATCGTGGGGGGCAGATCGGCCTCGCGAAGCTCAGCCCCGCGCTTCACCAGGCCGAGCGACGAATCGGCCGGCCTGTCAATCGCCAGCGTCTACGCCCCTGATGACTTTCGCGCGAAGCTCGCGGCCCGGAGTCACTTCTCACCTCCGTCCTCGACACGGACAAGCTCTTTGTCGTAGGAACCGAGCATGACCTGGAAGGAGCTCCGAGTCCGCCGGCCGCGCCGCCCCCACACCGCACCAGCAGAAGAGAACTCGACGACCTTCGCGAGGCCGTCCAAAGAAATCTGCATGACGGGCGGCCGTGCCGGAGCTCTCCGCGGACAACAGCTTCGGCATGGCCTACGAGGGCGCTCTCCTCGCCTGCAAGATGGCTCATCGCCTGCTCCGGTTACCGCATCAAGGGTCCGGGGCCACCAGGCCCACATTCGTTGCCCTGCGAGCTCGCGATGGGCGAGGGACGAAGCCGCGGCCGCGAGGTACTTCGAGCGGTGTCAGCGCAAGCGAAACGACATCAGCTGACGAGAGGGCCAGGCATCGTCAGCCAGCTCGAAGCGAAGGAGATTCCTCGACGAGGCGGTTCGGGCTCAGTGGAGCGCGTCGAGACGTGGATCGCGAAGCGCTATGCCGCACAGGGAAAGAAATAGGATGCTGGCCGGATTCATGCGAGGACCTACTCGAGCCATTGCTCGGCCGCGCTAGTTGGTTGTTTGTAGTCCAGTAGGGGTGCAGAATCACCGCGAGCTGCGCCGGTGGTCCGCCCAATCTCGGGCGGTGCGTGTGCGAGCTGAGCGGACGATGAGACGGTTCCGCACACCCTTCCGATCTCCGGCGCTGCGCTCACTTCTTGCTGCTCTCGGCGTTCCTCTCGTCTGCCTCGCTCGCGACGGCTCAGGAGCCGTCGCTTCTCCACCGTCCCATCTCTACTCGCGATGCGCGCAGCCGACTGGCCGAGGCGGCAGCAGCGATTCGAGGCTCGAACCCTGGCAGCGGGAGTTCATGCTGGGGGTTGCGCGTGGGAATGTGGAGAGGCGCGGCCGCGACCGCGCGCTGCTCCGGCCGCTCCTCGGCGCCCGTCGAAATCGCCGCGGACGACGGTACCTGGCCTGAGTTCGGTCCACCGTCCGCGCGTTGATGGGGCACGCGGCGATTATGACCGCGCGCGATCGCATGGTGGTGTTCGGGGGATGACGGCACCTACCGCAACGATGGGCGCTATCGCTCTTAGGCTGACGTGGGCGAGTTGCCCCGCGGGAGCCCGCCGTCCGCGCGGTGCGCACACGGCGATTTCTGACTCGCTGCGCGATCGTATGGTGGTGTTTTGGGGGATATATGACGAGCAATACGGTAAACTGAACGAAGCGCATACC
>ERZ1370068.5839-contig-4844_pt1 | contig 35814 bp, 55 predicted proteins | sample MGYA00561227_ERZ1370068 | MGnify/ENA primary metagenome ERZ1370068 (study PRJEB38410, sample SAMEA6850437) | metagenome | study: Metagenomic assessment of the ecological functions of the soil: analysis of the soil microbiota associated with the... | reverse complement strand
ATGTGCTTCGTTTCGGTTATGTATTGCTATCTACCACGACGCGACATCCGCGCGTATCTCGCTCCCGACGAAATGCGTTTCCGCGCTGACCGCGCAATCGGTCGCCGCCACCGGCCGCGATCTCAACGGTCAGCGCTTGCTGCCGCGGCTGTAGCCAGCTGCCCGGACTCGTCCTGAGGACGCGGATGTGGTGGTCGACCGATCGTCGTCTACGCTGCAGATCGCCGCCAGCGTCCAGCGGTGCGTTGCCGTTCTTCTCGCATCTGAACGTCCGCCTGCCGATGGCCCTCGCCGCCGTCGCGGACATCCTCCCTTGGGCGTACTCATGTCGGCCGCGTCCTTGCCTCGTAAACCGCGGCGCTGGCCGCGACGCCGCCACCGCGGTCCTTCCGGCGCTGACGCCGGCGCATTTCTCGGACAGCCGCGTCGCGATGGACCATCACGCGTTCCTGCCGTTCATCCTCGGATGGCTGCGTGTGCGGTGCTGCTCTATTCTCGAACGCGCAGGCAGCGCTATCTCCTCTTCGTGCGGCCGGCGCCCAGCGCTTCGGCGTTCGGACCGTCTTCACCTACATCGCCTCGCGGCCGTGCTCATGCCGACGTTTGCGCAGATGACGCGGCCGGCGGTGCTGTTCTGGCGACGCTGAGCCGCTGCGCGCGTACGCAGCGCTCGCCGCCGGCTTCCTGTTGCCGGTGCTCGCCGGTGCTGTTCTACGTCGCCGGCCATCCGGTCGCCGTCGTCACCGATACGCTGCGGCGGTATCAGCGCCAACAGTCCAACGTGTTCGAGCGCATCGTGCCAGAGGTCGGATCGGTGTATGCGAGCGAGCCTCGGCAGCCGCGTGTGCTGCCCATCAGCGGCCCGCGGGCCATCTGGATCGCCGGCCAGTTTCTGCTGCCGGTCGCAGGCTTACCGCTGGCCGCCGGCATGAAGATCGTGCAGCAAGCCCGGCACGCTCGCGCTGCTTCCTGCTCGCCGGCCCAAGCTGATTGCCAGCCGCCAGCTTCCTGCGCAGCTTCTCGCCTATGCGAACTCCGCGATCGATCCGGCGTGGCGCTGCCGGCGTGATTGCCTTTCACAGTCCTGCTAGCCGCCGTCGGTCTCGGCTACATGCGTGGCGGGCGGAGTCTGGAGCGCGCGCAACGGATCGCGTTCACGGCCGTCTGGGCCCACCGTGATTGGGCTGATCGACGCTGTACTACCAGGACGTCCTGCGCGCGCAGGCCCTGGTGAGGGCCGCGACCGTTCCGCTGGCGGTGACGTGGAATGGCGGTGAAGCCGGTTCACCGACATGCGCGGTCCCACCTGGTCTCGGCGTGCCGCGGATCGCGATCCGTGTCGACTCCGGTGGTGCTCGTGGCCATGCTGGCGTACGTCGTCGTGGAATCAGTGCCACGCCGGCGGGGAGTTTGCAAGGCTGCTCGCCGTCGTCAGCCTCGATGACGCTGGCGGTCCGCGCCGCCGGCGCGGCTCAGCCGGCGATCCGTGGACGCAGGTGGCGGCGGCGCGCCGGTTGGCGCTGGTCGCTGGACATTTCACCTACAACTACGTGGACTACGCACATGAACCATCGCAGGCCGGAAGCGATTCCGGCGTCTGCATTGATTCCTGGCGCCGCGACTGGTGGTCGGCCTTCGCGCCAACGTCGCCGCGATCGCGCGTCGTGCGGATAGCTCGTCCTCGACAAGCTCAGGGCGGAGCGGAACACCGCGCTCGTGGTGAGCCTGTCGAACCACGAGTACTGGTCGGCGGTCGTCGCGCTCGTGGTCATCCAGCCTCGCCGTACGTTTCGATCGATCAGTTCACCGATTACCGGTTGCGCATCGTTGCAGGCGGTAGCCGTGCTCGCGGCGACCGTCGGACGGTCGATGCTGCTGCAGCGCGGCGCACGCCCTCCGCCGCTACCTCGGACCGCTGGCCGCGGCCGGCGGCCTGCTGACGATCGCGGTCGCGCAGTTCGTGCCGTTCCCACACCGACTACTTCAGCGGGTTTCGGCGCGCGGCGCTCCGCTTCCGCGTGAGCGCGCCGGCCGGCGTTCGACGCCTTGCTGAGCAAGGCGCGCGAGGATCCGTCACGGGCACGATCTACCTCGGGTGGCCGTACGCCCTCGGCGAGGTTGTACTGGCGCTTCTACCTGATCGAGCACAGCAGCGTGAGGACCTGCTGGCGCCGGACGCGTCCCGGATCTCGACTTCAAGCCGGAGCGCATCAGAGCGCTGCCGCGCGGCACCTGGTGATCACCACACCCGTCCCCGGCGGTCGATGCGCAGATCGAGAAGATGGCCGCGCGCGGCGACGTAGGCGCGCCGCAGACACTGCTGCAGCGACGTCGACGGTGCCCCGACGTTCTGGATCCTGGAGGCCGGCGTCGCCTTGAGTCGTCTCCATCCCCGTCCTCTTGCTGATCGGGACGACCGCCCTCTACCTGCCCCGGCTGGGCGGGGCGCGCCGATGTATGTCTCGCACGACGAGATCGGTCTACCTCGCTGCAGGCCCAGCAGCTGGCGGCCACTCCGGGACGCGATCTGAGCGGACGCGTCCTGCCGATGTACATCGAGTACCCCGCGCAGTTCGGCCGCCCGACGTGGGATCAGCCGATGTTGATCTACGCCATCGCCGTCGTGCTGAAGGTCCTGCCGTTTTCCGAATTCGCCATCCGCCTGCCGATGGCGCTGCTCGCCATCCTCGACGTGCTGCTTGCTCTACTGTCGTCGCGAGGATCACTGTTCCACGTCCGAGGGCCTGGCCGCCGCCGCGGCTAGTGCTGCTCGCGCTGACGCCGTCGCACTTCATGCACAGCCGGCAGGCGATCGATTTCCAGTTGTCGCTGCCGTTCATTCTGGCGTGGCTGCTGTCCGTGTCGGTGTCGTGCCTGCGGAGCGGCTACGTTCGCACGTTGGCGGCAGCCGGCGCCAGTGCTCGGGCGTCGGCCTGTTCGGGCATGTGGCGGCCTATGTCTTCGTCCGATCTTCGCCGTCGTCACGATCGCGGCGCTGCGGCGGCGCGGACGACCCGCCTGGACGGTACGCGTGGTTCGCGCGCAGGGCCTCGCCGCACCTGGCGTCGATCTGCCTGCCCTGGATGCTCCGATTTCAACCGCCGTTCCGCGACGTGGTCGCGCACTACGCGGTGTTGAACGGATCACCGTCGGAGCAATCGGGATTCCGTCGATCTCGTCAGGGATTTCGCCACGTCGAGCCGCGCGTGCGCGAGCTTCCTGCGCTCTACGCCAGCTTCTTCGATCCGCAGTTTCTGTTTCATCAGCGGGCCGCTCCGTTTCAGAGCCATTCAGCTCTGTCGGCGCGTTCCTCGTCGGCATCGCCGGCGTGCTGCTCGTGGGACTGATTCGGGCGGCCGGGCGCCATACGACGCAGGATCTGCTGCTGCTCGCCGGATTTCTCACCGGGCCGTTCGTCGCCCACGCTCGGTGGCGAAGGCACGCGCGGTGTGGCGGACGCTGCAACTCGCCTGCCGTTCGGCGCGCTGCTCGCGGTCGGCGCGCTCCACTACGTGCGCACCGTCGACAGCGTCGCGTCGCGATCGGCGGTCGTGCTCGCCTTCGCCATCCCGCTCGCGCTGGCCTCGTGAGCACACGACTTCCTGCTCGCACGCGCAGGCGCGTCAGTGCGCGCGCGCCACGAGTGCCGCTGGCGGTCGCGGGCTTGGCCGGTACTCCTGCAGCGCCTCGATCCCGATCGCCTCACGGTTCGTCGTCTCGCGCTTGATTGCGGGTCCTGTTCTTCTTGCGGCGCACTTCGCCTACTACCTCGTCGATCACGCGACGATCGCCGGCATGGTGGTGATCGTTGCCCTGGCGCTGGCCGCGATTGCGGCGCCACGCGCCGAACGGTTCGCCGAAAACCCGACAGCGGCCGTGAGTCCTGCTCGCGCTCGTGACTGGGCCAGTTCATGTGCACTCTACGTCGACTACGGCGCGATCAGGCCGGGTCGGACCGATTCCAGCGTCAGCGCTGGTGATGGCGCTGCGGTTGCTGTTCGCGTGCGATTGCGCTCGGCGCCGTCGTGATCGTCGCGCGGCTGTTCGCTCACAACAGGCTTGTCGAACCACGAGCAGCGCTTTGGCTGGCCGTCTTCATCGTCAGCACGCAGCTCGCCTACTACACCGTCGATGCGTTCACTGACTATCGGCTCCCGCGCCGTCCACGTCGCGATCGTGGTGACCGCGACCGTCGCGCTGGCGATCCTGATGCGCGGGCACGGCGATCGCCGCGTGACGTTCGGCCGGATCGCGATGGCGGGCTGTTCGGGCTCGTGCTGATCCAGTTCGCCACGTTCCACCGTGACTATCTCGGCGAATCTCAGGCGCGCGGCAGCGCCGACGTGGAAGGCAACATGCGGGGCGCGTTCGAGTCGGTGATCGAACGCACAGGCCGGCAGCAGGTGCCCGCGATCTATCTCGGCAAGATCGGACCCTACTACTACGGCGAGCTGTTCTGGAAGTTCTACCTGATCAAGCACCACCGCGAGGATCTGCTGGCCCCGAACGATCGCCGACATGGAGTTCAAGCCCGAACGCGTGCGGACGCTGCCGCCCGGGAGTCTCGTCATCACCAGCCCGACCCGGCAGATCGACCAGCAGATCGATGGAGTCGCTGTCGCGAGCGGTGTGCTGAACGGGCGCAGAGTGCTGCTGAAGGCGCCGGATGGCGCGCCGGTTTTCTGGATTCTACAGACCGGTGGGGCGCCGTGAGTGCAGACCGCGATGAGATCCGCAAAAGGACGAACGAGGAGGATTCCCAGCCGGCAATCACGCGTTGAGGAACGAGAGCAGCAAACCAGCGCCGCCGCCAAGACGAGCATCCAGAATGACTTCGGCAAGGCCGGGGCGATATGCGGTGGCACGAATCCGGAGCAGCATCAGATGGCCGACTGTGGCGGTCGCGGCGGACACGGCAACCGCTCGGAGTCGATCGGCTGGTGCCAGCGAACTGAACCGCGTGATCACACTGCGAAGAGAACCGACGATCGCCGGAACGTGTTGCCGCCACCCGCCACGCGGTCGCGCTCGCATCGATACTCCGAACGAGCCAGCTCCCACGCAGATGCGATTCGAGGCGCTCGAACTCAGGTCCGTTCGTCATCGACTCTCGCCCGTCGAGGCTGGCGACCGCCGACACCACGGTGCCGGCGGCGGTGATGCCGCTCCGTCGTCAGCGTAAAGGGCGCTCCGGCCTTGACCACGCGGCCGCGGTAGCGCCATCCATCGCGGGCGCGATCGACGCCCAGACGCAGTTGAACGTCGACCGACCGAGCCCTGCCGCGATCGAATCGCCGTCACGACGGCCGCACGGTCGTCGAGCAGACCGTCGCGATCCCCGACCGCGACCAGCGCCAATTCCGGTCCACCCGTCAGCCTCACGGTCGCATCCAGCGGTTGCGCCGGCGCGGCCGGCAGCAGTTCGTCCACGACGAACGTCATCGCATCGGTGGCGCCGGGCACTCGAAGCGCCGTGTTCACCGACGGGTATACAGCCCCCGACCATGCAGGTCGTGTCCGGCTGATTCGTCGGATCGCAGGTGAGCACGAGCGTCGCGCTGCGCTCGAAGCGCGCCCTCGCGCGGCACATCGAGACCGCTCGGTCTCCCGGCTGCACGAGCAGCGGACGCCGTCCGGGCTCGACCGGACCGAGCGCGGCGATCCGCACGCGCGCATCCGAATTCGACGGAAACATCGCGCCGGATTGCAGCGCCGTCGGCGGTCGCGCCGGTTCAAGTCGACCAGCCGGCCGACGGCTTTGATCTGGTCGTGGCTCGGTATCCCTGGATTCACGAACGCTTTCGGCGCGCGCGCACTTCCTGGCCGCCGTCAGTAACGCCACGTCATACTCGCCGGGCGCCATCGGCCCGACGATGACGTCGGCAGGACGTCGGATCTTCGAACGTGAAGCCGAGCGACGGCTCGGGCCCGATCCACGCGCGCAGCATCGGCGTGAAGCCGGCACTGCCTTCACTTTGAGCTTCGCCGCCGCGCGCGAGCGGTTCGCGATTCGCTGCTCTTCCTTCGATCAGCGTCACGCGCGTCACCGACGTGATCCTGAACGGGCTTGGGACGGAACAGCAGCCACGTGCCATACGCGACCGGGATCAGCAGCACGATGAAGCCGACCACGGACGCGTCGACCAGATTCACACGCCCGAACAGCCGGCCGCGATCGTCGAGGACGGTCACGATGCGGTCTCCGGATCCAGTTGACGCCAACCGACGTGCATGCGCAGAGGCACGCGCGAGCACGCGCTCGAGCAGCGCGCACAAACCGAGCGCGCTGACCCAGACCAGGATCACCATCACCATCCCACGCAGCCGCACCAGCGTGCCGACGTTGCCGTTGGTCAGCGCCAGGATCATGCTCGTGGGCATCAAGTACACTGATCATCATCGCCGTCGTCGCGGCATCGCGACGCCACCCGGCGACGATCCCGATCGGCAGCAGCGCGAGCATGCGCGTGCCCAGACGAGTTGTTCAGGCACGTAGACGAGCTCGCGAATCGAGAACCGCCTGCCACGGCAGCGGCGTCAGCAGAAAGCTCACGCCGGCGCGGACGACATAGCGCGCGGCTTGATCAGCCGTGAGCGTCAGCGTCGACGAGTTCGGATCCTGCAGCGTGGTAGTAGAAACTCTCGTCCAGCAGCTTGTAGCCGTGGCCGAGCGTGAACACGTGTCCGGCATGAATCTTCGCGGATTCGGCGAGGCGCGTCGAGGGCACGATGCTTGAATGGCCGGGTCAGCGCCAGCAGCGCGAGCACCGCGGCAACGCCGACCGCCGCCACCGGAAGATATCGTCGGGGACGGGAGAAGACGATCATCATCGAGGCGGCGATCCCCACCCCAGCATCCCAATCGCGAGCGTCTTGTGCCGGACGCCCTCCATGACCACCAGAGCGATCACCGCGCACACGGCGAGCGAGTATCCGCTCGCACGAACCGGACCGCCGCGAAGCGAGCGTGACGCCGCCACCAGGAAGATCGCCGTACAGAAAATAGAGCGGCTCCTTCAAGAGCGAGACCGACCAGACGAAAAACGACGGCAGAAACAGGACGACCGTGAGCGCGGCGAATGCCGGCAGCCTTCCGTAGACACGTCTGGTCAGTCGAAACAGCAGCAGCGCTCCCGCGAGATAGAAGAGGCCGTTCAGGACGCGCACGCTGTGCGGAACCGGTCCGAACAAGACCTGCAGACCCGTGAGCAGACACGACGTAGTCGTTCCGCCCGTAGATGTCGTTCACCACGAACGCATCGAACCTGCTGGTCGGGACGCCGAGCAGCAGATCGCGCTCGCGCAATCCTCGCGACAAGCCGTAGGCGCCGTCTCCGGTCAGCTCGCCGAGCCACATGTCGTGATGCTGTGGAACGTTCCGGAGGAAGACGGCGGCGATGAACAGCAGTCGAGCGGCGATGGCGACGAACCAGCCAGCGAGATCCAGCACGCGCCGATCGCCGATCGCGAGTCCTCGACGTCCCAGCGCGAACGCGACCGCGGCGATCGCGATCACCCACACCGACAACGGCGCCACGGTGTCACGACAGCCGCCGCGAGTCCCGCGACGAGGCTCAGTCGGAGCACGAGCGGCAGAGTATCACGGCTGCAGGAAAGCCAACATCGACGCGCTCAGCGCGGTCTGCAGATCGTCGTGCCGAGCACGAGGATCAGCGCGGCTCGGCTGTCGAGCCGTCGTGCAGACGTAGGCCGCGGGAATCTGCATGAAGCACGCGAGGAAGATCCACAGGCGGACGACCTCGCCGCGGTTGATGCCGGCGAGGTCCGTCGCCACCAGCGCCATCGCCGTTCCCAGACACAGCGCCGCCATGCGCCCGTGAGTGTCCCCTGCGGCGAGCGTCTTGCGCGAGACCGCCATCAAGGCGACCGCGCAGAACAACACGGTCTGGCAGATGCCGGCGCCGAACGCGAGGTCGAGCAGGTTCTGCGCGATCCATGGGTAGTAATGCCGCCGAACGCGCGCGTTGAAGATCACGGCATCCCGCGGCGACCCTGCGCAGCGTCCCGAGCAGGTCGAACTGGAAGAGGACCAGAAACAACTCCGTACGTCGCCACGAACCCCAGGGCAACGACCACACTCCAACTTCACCACTGTCCACAGATCGATGTCGCCCAGCCACACGCGAGTACGCCGTCAGGAAGAGGAACAGCAGGCCCATGACCGACGGCGTCGGCTCGTAGAACACGGCGCCGTACGCGACCGCGCCCAGCGCCAGGCCGTAGATGACGCGGCGCGATTCGAGCAGCCGCACCCACAACCACGCGCACGCCAGCACGAACACCGGGTGTAACCGCGTTGAGCCCTGGAAAGAACAGCAGCTTCGACGGCACGAACAAATACAGGATCGCGGACGGCGAGCGCCGTTTCGCGATCGTCCAGCCAGTCGCGCGACGAACAGATACAGGAACAGCGCGCCGAGATTCGGAGACGACGACCACGAGCCACGCCAAGAACGAGCGGCCGCTGGGACACGAGCCCGAGCGCGTCCATGAGGATGACTTTCCCGGGCATGTTCGTGCTCGGATGCAGACGGCAGCGTCGGCCGGATCCGATCGAAGTCGCGCAGCAGTTCGACGCTGCCGTATTGAAGGCGTGGGTTGATAGAAACCGTTCGAGCCGTCGGCCAGAAAGCAGCCCGTCCATCGTGTACGGCGACAGCCCGCGCAGCATACCCTGCGCGCACAGTCCGAGCGCGAACCACATCGCCAGCATCCGCCATTGCCGGCGGTTCACCTCCGCCAGCGGCACCATCGCGAGCACAGCGCAACAGGCAAAGACAATGGCGAAGATAGGCGATCGATCGAACTGGAATGGATAGAGATAATCGTGGACCCAGCCGCCGCTCGACGAACCGAGCACGAACGTGCCCGCAGCGATGGATCCGGACACGACGAGCGAGCAGGACCGTTCCCGCCGCCACCGCCGCCCACAGCGCAGTTTTCTCAGCGTCCTTCGCGTCCTCTGCGGCCGCAGTGCGCCATCCGGATCGCGAATGACACGGAGTCGCGTCTGGCGTTCGAGCCGATTCCGATCGCGATGGCGGCGCTCGTGGCGCTCACGCTGGCGATGCCGCCGCACTGGTGGACGCTTGGATTGTCGGCGAATCGCGCTCACCGCGCTGATGCTCGGTGGGCTGCGGGCGCGCGAACGGTCTCGGACCCGGCACTCGCCGCGACAATCGCGCTGTCGATCGTGGACGCGATCGTTCTGGGTTACGCCGCGTTCGCGCTCATGCGTCCCGGCGTGTTCGGGCCGGTCACGCGGCTCGGGTATCCATTGCTCGTCGCCAGCGGCCTGCGGCTCGAAGAGGCGCGTGGCTCGATGCTGCTGTGCGGGCTGGTGAGTCTCGTGCCGAGTCTCTTTCGCCACGCGACGCATAGCTCACCGCATCGAGCTGACTTGCGCCGCGTTCTCGAGCGCTATCCTGCCAGTGACGGCAGGTCTGACGCCGGCCGCGCGCAGCTTCGCGTTCGACAGCGCGCAGTACTGCGGGCGCGCCGCGCGCAGCGCCACATCCGCCATCCGCGTCGGCTTCAAGTCGCGGTTCGACCCCGAGCAGGCGTGCCAGCTCTCGCGCCAGCTCCACCCAGGTGCAGCTGCCCGGAGTTGACGCAGTGATAAATGCCGGGTGACGGCTGCGTCTCGATCAGCGTGTCGCGTCGCCCGCGCCGCGTCGATCACGTAGGTCGGCGAAATCGTCCGATCCTCGAACACGGTCGGCGCGCCGCCGGCCTGCAGCGTCGTCGACGATGCCGGCCACGCTGCCCTTCGGCGGTCCGCCGCCCGGTGCGCGGCCGAACAGCGTCTCCGACGCGCAGCACGTAGCGCGCGCGGCGCGTCCGAGCGCAAACCACTCGCCGAGGAGCTTCGAGGCGGCGTAGACGCTTCGCGGATTCGGGCGATCCTCTTCGGTGTAGGGCTGCGAGACTCGGCCGTCGAACACGAAGTCGGTGCTGTAGTGGACGAGCGCCGGCGCCGAGCTTCGCCGCGGCCGCGCGCGCAGCGCGCGAACACCGAACGCGTTGATGTTCAGCGCGTCGATCGGATGATCCTCGGCGCCGTCGACGTCGGTAAACGCGGCGCCGTTGACGATGACGTCCGGCCGCGCCGCGTCCATCGCCGCCGCAACCGCCGCGTCGTCGGTCACGTCGAGATCGGCGCGGCGGAACGCGGATCAGATCTCGTGATCGGCCTGGCACTCGTGGATGACCGCGGCCGCGAGCTGGCCGCGCGCGCCAATGACGGCGATCTTCACAGACGCTCGTCTGAGCTTGTCGACAGGCGCTCGTGGCAGGCTCGCCCGAGCGGCAGGCGACATTACGCCGCCTTCTCGAGCCCGAACGTCCGCATCTTGCCGTCGTCGAACACGCCTTCCCAGCGGGCGACGACCGCCGTCGCGATGCAATTGCCCATCACGTTCACGGCCGTGCGGCCCATGTCCATGACCTGATCGATCGCCGAGCAGGATGGCGGCGCCTTCGAGCGGGAGCCCGAACTGCGTCAGCGTGGCGGTCAGCACGACCAGCGCCGCGCGCGGCACGCCGGCCACGCCTTTGCTCGTGAGCATCAGCGTGAGCATCATCACGAGCTGCTGTCCGATCGTGAGGTGCAGACCCGCCAGCTGCGCGACGAACACGCTCGCCAGCGAGAGATAGAGCGTCGTGCCGTCGAGGTTGAAGCTGTAGCCGGTCGGCAGCACGAAGCCGACGATGTTCTTGGGGACGCCGAAGCGTTCCATCACCTCGAGCGCCTTCGGCAGCGCCGCTTCGGAGCTCGCGGTCGTGAACGCGATCAGGAACGGCTCGCGGATGGCCTTGACGAAGGTGAGGAACGGGACGCGGATCAGATACGACACGCCGCCGACCACGATGAGCACGAAGATGGCCAGGCCGAGGTACATCAGCGCGATCAGCTTGCCGAGCGTGAACAGGATCGCGAGCCCCTTGCTGCCGACCGTGGCCGCAATCGCGGCGAACACGCCGACCGGCGCGAAGCATCATCACGTAGCCGGTGAAGCTGGAACATCGCGTGCGCGACGCTGTCGAGCACGTCGAGCACCGGCTGGCCCTTCGGCCCGATGGCGGCGACCGCAATGCCGAAGAACATCGAGAAGACGACGAGCTGCAGGATGTCGCCGCGCGCCATCGCGTCGACGACCGACGTCGGAAACAGGTGCAGGAAGATGTCCCACGCGTGCTGCTGGTTCTGCGCCATCGCCGCGGCCGCCGACGTATCCGCGCCAATCGGCATCGTCAAGCCCGCGCCGGGCTGAAAGATGTTGACGAGCGCGAGCCCCAGGAACGAGCGCGATGGTCGTCGCGACCTCGAAGTAGACGATCGCTTTGAGGCCGATGCGCCCCATCGACTTGAGGTCGCCGGTGCCGGCGATGCCGACGACCAGCGTGGCGAACAACAGCGGCGCGATGATCATCTTGATCATCCGCAGGAACGCGTCGGCGAGCGGCTTCACCGCGACGCCAAAGCCGGGCCAGAAGTAGCCGACGATGATGCCGATGACGAGACCGATGAAGATCTGCGTCGTCAAATCGAGGCGGCGCTTGCGCGGAATAGGCGTGCCTGATGCGGACACGATCGGCTGCGGCTCGGAGCGGATCATCGCGCCGCTCCGACCTTTCGATGCACGAACGATGCCAATCGCCGACACGACGCGCTCCTGCTGCGCCGCGTCAGCTCGCCGTAAATGGGAATCGCGAGGCTGTCGGCCGCCGCGCGCTCGGCATGCGGGAACGCGCCGGCCGCGTAGCCAAGGTCCGCGAAACACGGCTGCAGATGGAACGGAACCGGGTAGTAGATTTCGTTGCCGATCCCCTCGGCATCGAGATGGCTCTTGAGCGCATCGCGCTCGGGCGTCCGGATGACGAACTGGTTGTAGATGTGACGGCACCCTGGCGGCTTCCGACGGGCAGACGTCGACGTCGACCCTCCAGATCAGCCAGCCGCCGAAACAGGTCGCGGTAGGTGGCGGCGTTCGCGCGGCGGGCGTCGGTCCACGCCGGCAGATGCGGCGCCTTCACGCGCAGAATCGCCGCCTGCAGCGCGTCCATCCGGAAGTTGGCGCCGACCACGTGGTGGTAGTAGCTCGGGCGCATCCCGTGCGTGCGCAGCAGGCGGGCGCGGTCCGCCAGCGTGTCGTCGTTGGTCGTCGACCAGGCCGGCGTCGCCGAACGCGCCCAGGTTCTTGCTCGGGAAAAACGAAAAACAGCCGAAGGCGCCGATGCCGCCGACCGGTCGCGCGTGATACGTCGCGCCGATCGCCTGCGCCGCGTCTTCGACGACGGCAATGCCCGCGCGACCGGCGGCATCGAGGATCGGATCGAGATCCGCGCTCTGGCCGAACAGGTGCACCGGCATGATCGCTTTGGTCCGCGGCGTGATCGCGGCGATCGCCTGCGCCACGATCGATGTTGAACGTCACCGGATCGATGTCGACCAGCACCGGACGGGCGCCGAGGCGCGACACACACCCGGCCGTGGCGAAGAACGAATAGGTCGGCGTGATCACTTCCGTCGCCGGCCTTGATGTCGAGCGCCATCAACGCCAGCAGCAGCGCGTCGGTGCCCGACGACACGGTGATCGCGTGGCGGATGCCGAGCAGCGCCGCGAGCTCCTGCTCGAGCGCGTCGATCTCGGGGCCCATGATGAAGCGCTGGCTGTCGGCCACGCGGGTCATCGCGGCGAGAATCTCGTCGCGGATCGGCCGATGCTGCGCCTGGAGATCGAGCAGCGGAACCTTCATCGGCAGCATTCTACGCCTACAGCTATCGGCTTCGGCTGTCCAGCTATCACGCTCCCGGCGGTCTGATAGCTGACGCGACGAACTGAGACCAAGCGACCAAAGCCGAGAGCTACCGGCGCGCCTTTATGGCCGCGCGCGTTTCGCGGTCCACTTCGCGCCGCTTGATCGTCTCGCGCTTGTCGTAGTCCTTCTTGCCCTTCGCGAGGCTGACCGCCACCTTCACGCGGCCGTTCTTGAAGTACAGCCGCACCGGGACGAGGGTCATGCCCTTCTCCACCGTCTTGCCAACCAGCTTGCGGATCTCCGTCGCGACGGAGGAGCAGCTTGCGGCGGCGCAACGGCTCGTGATCGGCGTAGCCGCGATGGCTATACGGGCTGATGTTCACGTTGTAGAGAAAGACTTCGCCGTCCTCGACGCGCGCAAAGCTGTCGCGCAGGTTCACGCGTCCTTCGCGAATCGCTTTGACTTCGGTGCCGAGCAGCACGAGGCCGGCCTCGAACGACTCCAGGAGATGGAAATCGTGGAACGCCTTGCGGTTCTCGGCGATGCTGGTCTGCGCTTTTTCGCGCTCGGTCTTGTCAGCCATTATCGACCGTGTCCGGCTAAAGCCGGACGCCACTCGCTGCCATCACGCGGCTCGCGCGAGCCTGGCCGCGAGCAGCACGGCCGCGACCATGCTCTCCGGATCGGCGACGCCTTTGCCCGCAATGTCGAACGCGGTCCCGTGATCGACCGAGGTCCGCACGATCGGCAGGCCGATCGTCACGTTCACCGCCTTGCCGAACGCCACCAGCTTCACCGGGATCAAGCCCTGGTCGTGATAACAGGCGATGACCACGTCGAACTCGCCGCGACGGGCGCGCACGAACACGGTGTCGGCGGGAAACGGCCCGCTGACGTCGATGCCGCGCCGCCGGCACGCCTCGATCGGCCGGCACGATGCACGTCGGTCTCCTCGCAGCCGAACAATCCGTGCTCGCCCGCGTGCGGGTTGAGGCCCGCGACCGCGATCCGCGGCGCGATCTTGTCGAAGCGCGGCAGCTCGCGCGCGGTGAGCGCGATGGTCCGTTCCATGAGCGACGAGGTCAGCGTGCGCGGGACGTCGGCCAGCGCGATATGGACCGTCGCCAGGACCACGCGCAGCTCGTCGGAATGAAACAGCATCGCCACATCGCGTGCGCCGGTGAGGTGCGCGAGGAGATCGGTGTGGCCCGACCACGGCAGTCCGGCCAGGCGGAAGGCTTCCTTGTTGATCGGGGCCGTGGCGATCGCCGCGACCTCGCCGCTGCGGGCATCGTCCACCGCGCGAACGATCGTGTCATACGCCGCGCGCCCCGCCGCCGCGCTGAGCACGCCGGGCGCGAACGTCGCACCTGGCGGAGGGCCGTAGACGATCGGCTCGCACACGTCGCGGACGCGGGCATCTTCAGCCGCGCGGCTCGCAATCTCGGGTCCGATACCCGCCGGATCGCCGGCGGTGATCGCGATACGAGGTTTCATGAGACGAGAAGCCAAGTCTGAGTCAGGTCGAAGTCAGCTTTCGTTCAGACTCAGACTTCGACATGCGGCACGATCCGCAACCACCGAGCCACAACCACCCGAGCCGCAGCCGCCCGTGCCGCATCCGCTGGGGTTGTCGCAGCCGCCTTCGCTGCCGCAGCCGCCGTGCGTGACGCCTTTGGCGTTCGGCAGCTCGTACCGCAGGCAGCACTTCGAGCCGGCCGCACAGGCCCGACAGCTTCGACGGGTTCAGGCTGAGATCCTGCTGCTTGGCCATCTTGATCGAGATCGGCTCGAACGACTGCAGGAACGTCGTGCAGCACAGCGGCCGTCCGCAGGTCCCATACCCGCCGAGCATCTTGGCTTCGTCGCGCACACCGATCTGCCGCATCTCGATGCGCATGCGGAATTCGGTCGCCAGCTCCCGCACCAGCTCGCGGAAATCGACGCGGCCGTCCGCCGTGAAATAGAACAGCAGCCGCGATCCGTCGAACGCGTGCTCGACGCGCGCCAGCTTCATCGGCAGCCCGCGCTCCCGGATCTTCAGGAGCGCGATGCGATACGCCTCCTGCTCGCGTCGCTGCTGCTTCAGCCGCGCGACGATGTCGTCGCGGGTTGGCGAGGCGGACGACGCGATGCGGCGAGTCGGGCGGCGGGCCGCCGTTTGTCGTCGAGCTGCGGGATCCGGCGCACGACCGTGCCGACCGCAGGCCCCGCGTCCGTCTGCACGACCACGCGATCGCCGGTGCGCGGCGCCGTCTCGCCGCGTGTCGCCGGGCAGGAACGTCTGCGACCGTCCGACCGGCGTCAGCTTGACGGCAACGAGCGGCGCGCCGGGAGGGACGCTCATAGCTGCAACGCCACCCAGTCGGCCACGACCTTCATGCCGCACGTTGCGCTCCAGCGCCTCCGAGGCCGCGATCGACGGCGAAGAACGCGCTCAGACCGCGCTCACCGCGAAAGGTCCGCAGCAATCGATCGAGCGTCTGGCCGGCTGTCCGGCTGCGCCGAGCAACCGATCGGAGGCGCCGGTCGCGAGCACGGCGACGTCGCGCAAGAGGACGCTCACCGCGCGCAGGTGCGACGCCACCTGCTCGCGATCCTGCGCTGACCCCTTGCCGGTGTGCGCCAGCAGTTCCTGCGCCGCCTCGAGACGCCGGCCGGGATCGCCGCCGGCGGCGGCACGCGCGAGCGCGCGCTCAGCCACCTCGCAGGCCTCCGGATCGGCATCGACCGGACCGGTCTCGGCGAACGCGAGCCGGATCAGCCGCGACCGCACGGTCGGCAGCAGCATGTCTGGATGGGATGTCAGGAGGATGAACACCGATGACGGAGGCGGTTCCTCGAGCGTCTTCAACAGCGCGTTCTGGGCATGCGTGCACCAGCCGCGTCCGCGCTGGTCACAATCACGACGCGGCGACGCCCCTCGAACGGACGATACGACGAGCGATCGACGACGTCGCGCACCTGTTCGATCTTGATCGACCCGGAGTCGCCCGGCTCGACCATGAGCACGTCCGGATGAATGCCGCGCGCAATGCGCGTGCACGTGGAACAGCGTCCGCAGCTGTCGATCTCGTAGGGGCCGACCTGCGCCTGTGAGCGAGCTCGTCCTTCGACGGCTCAGGACGACAAGTCGAAGGCGTCGGTCCGGGCGGACCGTCCACACAATTCAGCGCTTGCGCCACGGCAATCGCCACGTCGCGCGTGACGGCGCCTGGGTCCAGCAAACAGCAGGCTGGGCGGGAGCACGTCGCGCTGAATCGATCGAGCCAGAAGTTCGATCACGCGGCGATGGCCGACAACGTCCCGAAAAGGCATAACAGCTCTTCGGAACGCATCGTATCAGAGTCTTCGGCGTGGTCGTCGGGTGTCAGTCGCGAGGTTTCTTGGGATTCTCTGACTTCTGCGGCTCACCTCGGCCGATTCCGAAGACGCGCCCCCAGAACCCGCGACGCTTCGCCGGGGCCGGCGGCGGCACCGACTCGACGGTCGGCGGCGCCGGGGCGGCGGTGGGGTGCACGGGAGCGGGAGGCGCGACCTGGACGCCGACTGCTTCAACCTGCGGCGGCAGCGCCGGCTCTCGTCACCGTATCCGGCGGTCGTCGCGCGATGCGCGTGGGCAAGCGACATGCATGATCGCAGATACGTCCGTCGGCGCCGTTCCTCGCGCGAAGTATTCGAGTACACCGTCGACTTGTAGGTTCGTCGATCCGTCGGGGTTCTCGACGTAGCGCGTTTTGGCAACCGTCGGTGGCGAGCTTGCCGGACAGTCGACACACCGTCGCGCTCGTGACGCCGGACGGCGGCGTCAGCCACTCGGGCTTGTCGTCGCGCGTCGCGACTTTCATGAAGTTCGCCCAGAGCGGCACCGCGATGTCCGCGGCAAAGCCGTTGCGGCAGAATCGTGCGCGGCTGATCGAACCCGACCCAGACGCCGGTGACGAGCTTCGGCGTGAAGCCGACGAACCAGGCATCGTGGAAGTCGTTGGTGGTGCCGGTCTTGCCCGCCGCCGGCAGCGTGAAGCCCATGCTGCCGGGCGCGTTGCCGGTCCCGGCGTTGATCACGTCCGCCATCATCGTCGACAGCAGGAACGCGGTCGTGTCGCTGATCGCGCGCGTGGACGCATCGCGCGCGTCGGCACAGCACGCGGCCGTCGCGATCCTCGACGCGGCGAATGAGAATCGGCTTCGGCACCATGCCGTGATTGGCGAACGCGGCGTACGCCGCGGTCATCGATTGCAGCGTCACTTCGCCGGAACCGAGCGCGAGCGACGGCACCGCCGGCACGTCGCCGACGCCCAGCGTCTTCGCGTAATCGCACGGTCCGCGCGATGCCGACCTGCTGCAGCAGGCGCACGGCGGCGCGGTTGCTCGACGTGCGCAAGCCCGTGCGCAGCGTCATCGACGACGCCGATCGAGTGCTCGTCTTCCGGCGTCCACGCGCCCTCGGCGTCGCCATCGGATCGTCGAGGTGATCGATGACGGTCGCCGGGCTGTAGCCTGCTTCGAGCGCCGCGGCATAGACGAACGGCTTGAACGCCGAGCCGGGCTGGCGATGCGCCTGCACCGCGCGGTTGAAATGGCTCTCGGCGAAATCGCGGCCGCCGACCATCGCGCGCACGTGGCCGGTTTCGGGATCCATCGCGGTCAGCGCCGCCTGCAGCGGATCCGCGTCCTCGGCTCCGCCGGCGCGTCCTTCTTCGAGACCCGCCGCGCCGCGAGCTCGGCGCCGTCGCGCATCGAGCGATCTCAGCGCATCGTCGACCGCCGCCTCAGCGGCAATCTGCAGCGGCATGTTCACGGTCGAGAACACCCGCAGGCCGCCCTGATAGACGCGCTGCCAGCCGAAACCGCTGGACGAGCTCGATGCGGACCTGCTCCTTGAAGCTACTGCCCGTGCGGCTCGTCGGCCCTCAGCCCGTCGCGCAACACGACTTTCGAATCGCGCGCCTTCTGCCACGCCGCGCGGTCGATCGAGTTCGCGTCGAGCATCGCCTGCAGCACGACGTTGCGGCGCGCGACCGCGCGCGGCAGGCTGACCGTCGGCGCATAGCGTCGAGGGCGACTTGACGAGGCCCGACCAGCATCGCCGCTTCGGCGACGTTGAGCTCGGACGCATGCTTGCCGAAGAAGCCGCGCGACGCTGCCTCGATACCGCATAGCCGTCGCCGAAATACACCTTGTTCAGGTAGAGCTCGAGAATTTGCGGCTTGGTGTACATCCGCTCGAGGCGAGCGGCGAGGATGACTTCCTGAATCTTCCGGCGCAGCGTCTTGTCGGGCGTCAGGAAACTCTGCCGCGCGAGCTGCTGAGTGATGGTCGACTGCGCCCTGGACGGCGCGGCGGTGGCGCAGGTTGGCCAGCGCCGCCGACGCGATGCGGACGACGTCGTAGCCGCGGTGATCGTAGAACCGCTGATCTTCGATCGCGGTCAGCGCCCGCACGACATGCTCGAAACCTGATCGAGTGGAACCTCGATGCGCTGTTCCTTGTAGATCGTGAAGGCCAGGCGGTCCTGCTCGTCGAACACCGACGTCGCCTGATCCATCTCCCCAATCTTCTGGATGGCGGCCAGGTCGGGGAATCCGTTCGCAGCGAGTTCAGATACCAGCCGCCGACGGCGACCGGCGTGACGGCCGCGAGGATGGCGGCGACGAGGACGCCGTACGCGAGACGAGGACTGCGCGACCGAGCCTCGCGCCATTCGCGCGATAGCTCAGCCAGACGCAGCTCGAAGCGTGGGCATTTCGTCTCGATTCTGCAACACGTGCGCCATCGCCGGCCGGTCGAAGACCGCGCACACCTCATTCATGGCATTTCGGTTGCAACCCCCGCGCGTGGAGGCACTTAGTGAACCGTATCGCGAGCGCTGGACTTGGCTTCGCTGTTCTGGTCCTCACCCTGACTGCTCTCTTTACACCTCATCACGTTCTTCCTACACACGTCGATGGCCGCGCTCGATGCCGGCCCCGCCGCCGCAGCGAGCCGGTCGCGCGTCCGGACGACGTGCCGTCCGACGATGTGGGTGAAGACGTCGATGGCTCGATCGATCTCTACGGGAACGGCGTGTCGCCAGCCGTCGCCACCTACTCGCTCGACGCGCTCGGCAGCCTCTACGAGGAACATTCACCGCAAACCGAGCTGCCGCGGCTGGGCTCACCGAAAACGTAGACCAGAAATCTCGACCGCGCATTATCATGGCCGCCAAAGGAGGCGGCATGATCCGATCGACCGGCGCCGTTCTCGTGTGTGCAGGAACGTTGGCGCTGGGATCCGCCGCCGGCGCGCAAAGCGCCAGGACGTTCAAGGCCAGACTCTCCCCGTTCCGATCGACGTAACCATGCAGGCGACCATCAGCGGATCCGGATCGGTGTCGGCTGTGCTGACGGGCGCGAAGCTCACGATCACGGGCACGTATGACGGGCTCAAGTCGCCCGCGACCACGGTGCAAATGCACAAGAGTCCAGTGCGCGGCGTCCGCGGACCGGTCGTCGTCGATCTCAAGGCGTCGGGCGGGACGAACGGCACGATCAGCGGCGCCGTCGATCTGCAACCCGCACAAGTGACCGATCTCGAAAAGGGCCGTCTCTACGTGCAGCTGCACAGCGAGAAAGCGCCGGATGGCAACCTCTGGGGCTGGCTGCTGCCGGCGGAGGGCAAAGCGATGAAACTTCACATCGCGTTGATCGCATCTCTCGACGTGTGGCGCCGGCGCTGCTCGCGGGTCAGCAGCCACCCGCCGCGCTCTTTACAGCTGAGCAAGCGGCCGCCGGACGAGCGAGCTATCAAACCAACTGCGCGAGCTGCCACCTGCCTGACCTCGCAGGCCGCAACGAGGCGCCGCAGCTCGCCGGCGCGAACTTCATCAACACGCTGGCGCGCCCGCACGACGCGCGATCTGTTCGAGCTATCTCAGAGCGCGATGCCGCCGTCGGGAGAAAACCTCGGCGCCGACCAGTACCTCGCCATCACCGCGTTCATCCTGCAGGCCAACGGCGCGCAGGCGGGAACGCAGGCGCTTCACGCCAACGACGGCCGCGCCGATCGGCAGCGTCGCGACCGGCGCGACGACAACCGCGGCCGGTACGCGCCGACGGCCAGTGCGGCGGAACGCCGCGACGGCCAGGCCACGCCGGCACGGGCGCGGCGCGGCAGCGGCCGGGGCCACGGCGGCGTGGCGCCGCGCCGCCCGATGCAGGCGTCGCTGCGGCCTCACGGTCACCGGCGAGGTGAAGAACTTCGTGCCGGTCACCGACGAGATGCTGCGCAATCAGGATCCCGGCGACTGGCTGATGGCGCGCCGCAACTATCAGGGCTGGAGCAACAGCCCGCTCACGCAGATCACGCGCGACAACGTGAAGGATCTGCAGCTCGCGTGGGCGTGGGCGATGAACGAAGGCCAGACCAACGAGCCGACGCCGCTCGTGCACAACGGCGTCGATGCTACCTGACCAACACCATGAACATCGTCCAGGCGCTCGATGCGAAGACCGGCGAGCTGATCTGGGAGCACCGCGTCGGACCCAACGCCGCTGATCGGCATCGCCGCCATGCGCAACATGGCGATCTACCAGGACAAGGTGTTCGTCGCCACGACCGACGCGCGGCTGGTGGCGCTCGACGCGCGCACCGGCAAGAAGGTCTGGGACACGCCGATCGCCGATCGCGCGAAGGGCTACGCCAACACCGCCGGCCCGATCGTCATCAAAGGCGTCGTCGTCAACGGCCTCGTCGGCTGCGATCGCTACGGCAACGACGGCTGCTGGATCAGCGGCTACGACGCGGCGACCGGCAAGCAGTTGTGGAAGTTCAACACCGTCGCCCGAACGGGTCAGCCGGGCGCGGACACGTGGGGCAAGCTCGCCGACAACCTCCGCGTCGGCGGCGAGACGTGGATTGCCGGCAGCTACGATCCGGATCTCGATCTCACCTACTGGGGCGTGGCGCAGGCGAAGCCGTGGATGCGCGCGCAGCCGCGGCACGACGAATTTCGACAACGCGCTGTATCACGAGCTCGACGCGTCGCGCTGCGGCCGAAGGACGGCACGCTGGCGTGGCACTACCAGCACGCGCCGGGCGAGTCGCTCGATCTCGACGAAGTCTTCGAGCGCGTGCTCGTCGACATCGGCGATCAGAAAGTCGTGTTCACGATCGGCAAGCCGGGGATTCTGTGGAAGCTCGATCGCCGGACCGGCAAGTTCCTCGACTACAAGGAAACCGTCTTCCAGAACGTCTTCGAGTCGATCGATCCGAAGACCGGCACGCCGACCGTATCGCGCCGACATCCTCGAGCAGCAAACCGGACAGTGGGTCGCAGTCGTGTCCGAGCACCGAGGGCGGACACAACTGGCAGGCGATGAGTTATCACCCGCCGCAGCGGTCTGCTCATCATTCCGCTCAGCCAGTCGTGCATGGAGATGAACGGGCGCAAGCTCGAGTTCACGAACGGATCGGGCGGCACCGGCGCGGATCGGCGCTTCTTCGAAATGCCGGGCAGCGACGGCAACGTCGGCAAGCTCGCCGCCTACGACGTGAAGACGATGAAGGAAGTCTGGAGCCGCGAGCAGCGCGTCGCCGTTCCTCACCGCGGTGTTCACGACGGCGAGCGGCATCGGCTTCGTCGGCGATCTCGATCGCACGTTCCGGCGCGTTCGACGTGCGGACGGGCGAGACGCTGTGGCAGACGCGGCTCGGCACGACGGTGATGGGCTATCCGGTGGCGTTCAGCGTCGGGCGGCCGCCAGTACATCGCGGTGACGACCGGCGCGCACGGGCGGCGGCAGCCCGCGGCAGGTGCCGCGCACGATCGCCCCGGACGTGAGACCGGCGCAGACGCGGCAACGCGATCTACGTGCTTCGCGCTGCCGGATCGATCGAGACCGGCGGGATCGGGTGGGGCAGGTGAGGCAGGTGGGGCTGGTAGGGCGGGTAGGTAAAACAATGTCTTCTTCGTGGCTTCGTGTCTTCGTGGTTGCATTTGCGCTGGTCGCGCATGCGTGGCGTCCGGCTTCAGCCGGACCTCGAGCCCAGCGGACACACCGCGCGTGACCAACGACGGACATCACGCGCTGGATGAAAGAGCTGTCCAACTGGGGCCGCTGGGGAAGGACGATCAGCGCGGCACGCTGAATCTGATCACCGCCGACAAGCGGCAAAGAGGCGCTGAAGCTCGTGCGCACCGGCGAGGCGGTGTCGCTCGCGCACACGCTCGACAAGGAACAGTTCCCGACAACCCGCGGTCCGCTCGGCCAGCAGATGACGCTGGACAACGCCGGCCACGCGATGGACCTCTACACGATCTGGTATCACGGCTCGACGATCACGCACATCGACTCGCTGTGCCACTACTCGTTCGAGGGCAAGACTGTACAACGGGTTTCGAGCGCGCCGAAGATCGCGCAGGGCCCGGGCTGCCCGCAGAACGGCGTCGAGCACCAGAAGAACGGGATCATGACGCGCGGCGTGATCGTCGATCTGCCGCGGATGAAGAACGTCGCGTATCTCGAGCCCGGCACGCCGGTGACGCCGGCCGATCTCGAAGCGTGGGAGAAGTGCGCGGGGATCAAGATCGGCAGCGGCGACGCGCTGTTCCTGCGCACCGGCCGCTGGACGCAGCGCGCGCAGAAGGGCCGTGGAACGTCGCCCGCGACGCGGCCGGCTTTCACGCGTCGGTCATGCCGTGGCTGAAACAGCGCGACGTCGCGCTGCTCGGCAACGACGCGGTCAACGACGTCCAGCCGTCAGGCGTCGAGGGCAACGGCCGTCCGATCCATCAGCTCGCGATCGTCGCGATGGGCCTGCCGCTGGTCGACGTGATGGATCTCGAAGCCGCCGCCGAAACCGCCGCGCGGCTGCGGCGCTGGGAATTCCTGCTCACCGCCGCGCCGGTGCCGGTGCCCGGAGGCACCGGGTTCCCGCTGAATCCGATTGCCACGTTTTGAGCGGCCCCCAGGCGCCCCTCGTCGAGTGCTGTTCATCGAAGACGATCAGGCGGCGCGGGATGGGTATGCCGCGTACCTCGCGGGTTCCGGCTGTGAGGTCTTGCCGGCTGCGACCGGCCAGCGCGCGCTCACCCTGGCCGCCGCGTGGACACCCGACCTCATCGTGCTCGACCCTCGGCCTGCCCGACATCGATGGCTGGGAGGTCGCGCGCCAGCTGAAGGCGGCGCCGGCGACCGCGAACATTCCGATCATCGCGCTGACCGGCGCGGACCTTCCCACGAACGCGTGAGCGCGATGCGCGCCGGCTGCGACCGTCACATCTCGAAACCGTGCGAGCCGGCGGCGCTGATCGACGCGATCCGCCGGTGCCTCGGCGACCCTGAAGCCTGCGCTGGCCGCTGCGCTCGACCTGAACCGCCGGTGACGGAGAACGCCCGCTACCTGGGATACCGGACTCGCACGCGCTTCACGATTCAAGACGATCGTCATCGCGATCCGCTACAGGTCGTCGTCACGGCGAGGCAGCACCGCGGCGAGCAGTCGCGGCACGTCGTATCGCGCTTCCGTCGTCGAGCCACGCCGTGAATCGGGCAAACCGCTGAGAATCGTCGCCGAGCAGTATGAGCGCCGGCCCGCGAGGGCACGAACCCGCATCGGCGACGGCCCCGCTCCGGATCGCACGTCGAGGTGGACGGCAGACGAGCCCGATGACGAGACCGATGACGACAACGCGTGAGGGCGGGTGCCGCTCGGCCGTTCTCTGCGGCTGCTTTTCGCCGACCGAATTCGCTGAGGATCGTCTCCAGCACCGGGAGCATCATGCCCGCCCGCTTGGCGCGGATCACGAGGTCCCACATCGGCTCGAACTTCTTCCAGCCGGCGGCGTAGGCCGCGTGGCGCAGACCGGCGAGGACGCTGTCGTGCGCCGCGGCACCGCGGGCGATCGATCGCCATCGATAGAAGTGGCGATACGCCCGTTGATAGCCGCGCTCGAGCGTCGTCTGGCCGACATCAGCGCGGGGCGGAACACCGTGTGGCGCGTGTCGTACAGGTCCCAGTTCTCCGTCGTGATTCGATCCTGCGCGACCATGCGGCTGTGCAGCGCCGTGCCCGGATACGGCGTGAGGATGTGAAACGTCGCCGTCTCGATGCCCGTGCTCGATCGCCCACTCGACCGTCCGCTCGAACACCGACTCGTCGTCGCCGTCCATGCCGAAGACGAAGCTGCCGTTGATCATCACGCCGCAGGTCGTGCAGGCGACGGATCGCCGGCGCGTAGTCGCGGCGCAGGTTCTGATACTTGTCGCTGCTCGACCAGGTTCGTCGGGGTTGAGCGTTTCGAACCCGACGAAGAGGCTGCGCAGGCCCGCGTCCACGGCCTGCTCGAGCAGACCGGGCGCGAGCACGGCGTTGACCGTGCCGGCGGCCTGCCAGAGACGGCCCATGCCGCGCATGCCGTCGAACAGCGCCGTGGCGAAGCGGCGGTCGCCGAACAGGTGATCGTCGAGAAAGTAGAGATGACGGCCGGGCAGCCGCTCGATCTCGGCGAGCGCCGCGTCGACGGTCTGCGTGTAGAACGACTCGCCCGCCCTCGAAGAACGCCTCCTTGTAGCAGAAGTCGCAGACGTGCGGGCAGCCGCGCGACACGACGATCGAGTTCGGGCACCAGGTACAGCCGGCGCTTGATCAGATCGCGCCGGATCGGCGGCAAGCCCGTCGAGCGTCCGGAGTCGCGACTGATAGACGCGCGCCGGCAGCCGCGCGCTGAAGTCGGCGAGGAACCGCGGCCACGTGTCTTCGCCGGGACCGAGGAAGATCGTGTCGGCGTGCGGCGCGCGCTTCCGTCGGGCAGCGACGTCACGTGCAGGCCGCCGAGCGCGACGTGCGCGCCTGCGCGGCGGTAGTGGTCGGCGATGCGGTAGGCGCGGTGCGCCGACGTGATGTAGACCTGAATCACCACGAGGTCCGGCGTGTCGTCCAGATCGAGCGGCTCGACGTGCTCGTCCTGAATCTCGATCTCATCGTCGTCGGACTCAGATACGCCGGCGAGCGTGCGCCAGGCCGAGCGGCGGAAACAGCGAGTACTTGATCGGCCGGAAGAACGGGCTCGTCGCCTCCGTGAGCGCCGGCAGGATCATCTTGACCTTCATCGGCAGGCTCTCGCCGAGCATCATGATCGAGATCTCGCGCTCGCGCGGTCCGTCCAGCTCCACGAAGAACACGCGCTGCCAGCGTCCGAGCATGCAGCCGGCCGTCGACGATGTTGAGGCAGGCGGAGGCGCCGAGCAGGAGCGCTCGGCAGTGCGCGTGGCCGTTGACGCGCTCGTCGGGCGTCAGATTCACGGTCCGGACCGCCGGATCGTCGTCGCCGATAGGCGGTGTCCTGCGGCGCGAGTCTTCTCGAGCAGCGACGCGAAGTCGGCATGGAGCAGCGGTTCGCTTCTCGTTGACCACGATCGCCGGTCGTCGTATGCAGACTCTGGACGTTGACGAAGCCAAAGCGAAGAGCCCGCGTCGGCAACGAGCCGTTCCAGGTAATCGGTGAGGTCGACAAACTCAGTCGCGGTCACGGTCGGGATCCGGAGTGATCGGTGCTGGCAGGTCGCGTTGGGCACGAGCGTCTCCATTCGGAAGCCTCCTTCGATGTCACGAAGGATGGACGTCCGGACGCGCCGAAGTCTTCAGCGGGTTGTGAGCGTTGAGTGAGATGTGAGTGACTACGGGCGTCGGCGTGAGACCGACGGCGAGACCCGCGCCGAAGAACAACCCTTCGCCCATGCCGATCAACGCGCGCGTGATCGGACCGAAGTCCGGCTCGCCGATGATTCGGCCGAGCGGCGTCAGGGCCGCCTGCGATCCCTGCGACGCCTGGGCGATGGCGTGAATCGTCCCGCCGACCAGCGGCCGGCCGGAGGCCGATCAACGCCAGGGCGCCAAGCCCGCACGCGAGGGGCGGTGAGTGCGGCAACCCGCAGGCGTCCGCGTCCGCGCGGCGCCGCCAGCCCGCCTTCCACGCCGGACGTGGCGAGCGCGTAACCGAGGCCCACCGTTGCGCCGACGACCAGGCCCTCGAGGCCGCCGCCTGTGTCGACGTGGACGCCGACCAGCGCGAGCAAGCTCTCGCGACCGAGCCATTGAATTGCGGCGCCCGCCGACAGCCGCCGGCAATCGCGGCCCCCACAATCAATGCGATCGTGCGCTGCGATCGCGCGACGGCTTCCGCGATCGACACGCCGGCGCCAATCGCCGCGCCGCCGACCGCGCCGCAACCCGATCCGATCACGGCGAGCACGGGCGAGCACGGCGAAGGCGCCGAACTGCCCGGCGCGCGCGACGAGCAGAGTCCGCCGACGAGTCCCGCCGAGCAGGCCTGCGACTCCGCCGCCAATCGATCGCGTTTGCCCAGCGCGAGGCGACGAGGCGGCCGGCGCGCCGCAGCCGGCAGCGCGATCAGCGCGCGCACGGCGGCAAGCGGCGACGGCGCGCCGAGGAATCGGCAACAGCGCCCGCGGTCGGCGACATCCCAGCGCGTGTCGCGCAGCAGCGCCCGCGCCAACGCGTGCGCGCGGCCGTGTGCCGAGACGCCGCAGCGCCTCCGCTGTCCCGAGCGCGTGCAGCATCTCGGCCGCTTCGCGCCGCGACTCGTCGTCGCTCGATGGCGGTTCGCTGCGTCAGCGCGCTGCAGAAGTGGCTCGAACGGTCGTCTCCGGCGGCTGCTCGGCGAAACCTGCGCTCCATCGACGCCCGTGCGGGCCGCTCGGCTCTGGCTCGACGCTCCTCATCGTCCGGCTCCTCGACGACGCCGTCGAACACGAATCGATAGCCGTGCCGCGAGATCGTGCGGATGTAGCGCGGCTCGCGCGAGTCGTCGCCGAGCGTCCGCCGAATCGTGCGGATGGCCTGGCTGAGCGCGCTGTCGGACACGACGACGTCGTTCCAGACGTGGTCGAAGATGTCGCGACGATGCACCGCCTCGTGCCGGTGCTCGATGAGATAGACCAGCAGATCGAAATAGCGCGGGATCAGCGCCAGCTCGGCGTCGCGGCGCGCCAGCGCCGTCGCTGCGGCGAGACGATGAAATCACCGAACCGGTAGCGAGGCACAACGTGAGGGGACTAACAGAGACTATAATCGACCACGCTTTTTTGCGGAGGTCGGCATGTTCAAGGCTCTCCGGCTCGCCGTCGCACTCCTCGCCGTGCTCTCGCTGCCGTCGTCGCGCAACAGCCGGCATCGCAGCTCGTCAACCTGCGTCACTGGTCGGGCCAGGGCGTGGCGCCCGTCTACGAGGGCTTCGACCATCAACGCCGGACGGCTCCTACAACATGTGGTTCGGCTACATGAACCGCAACTACGAGGAGGAGCTCGACATTCCGGTCGGCCCGAACAACACGTTCGAGCCCGGCGGCGATCGCGGGCAGCCGACGCATTTCGTGACCCGGCGGCACAAGGACGTCTTCAGCGTCACCGTGCCGAAGGACTTCGGCAGACCAGACGCTGGTGTGGAAGCTCACCGCGCACGGCCAGACGCGATCAGGTCGTCGCCACGCTGAAGCCGGTGTGGCAGATCGATCGCCTGCGCACGACGCGCGGCGGCAACAGCGAGAACGTCAGCTCGAACCTGCCGCCGGTCGTCAACGTGCAGATCGTCACGACACAGGCACGACGCGGCAGCGACGACGCTGAACGTTGTCGGCGACCGACGACGGCCTGCCGAAGCGGCGCGGCGAAGCCGGTCGGCATGACGGTGCTGTGGGCGAAGTATCGCGGCCCGGGCGCCGTGCACGTTCGCGGACACCGCAGTCGAAGCTCGCCGACGGCAAGCGCATCGACGATCGGCGACGCTTCAGCGAGCCGGGCGAGTACGTCCTGCAGGCGGTCGTCGACGACGGCTCAGGCGAGTCGGCCGGCAACTTCGGCTATCACTGCTGCTGGACCAACGCGCAGGTGAAGATCACCGTCAAGGGCGGCAGCGCCACGGCGACCGCGCTCGCAGTCCGCAGCCGCCGGCGAAGTCCGCCGACGCCGACGTTCGCGCAGAGACGTCGCGCCGATTTTCCAGACAAAGCTGTCAGACCTGCCACCACCCGGGCACGTCCGCGCCGATGTCGCTCGTCACGCTACGACGAAGTGCGGCCGTGGGCGCGCTCGATCCGGCAGCGCGTCGCCAACCGCGACATGCCGCCGTGGCATCTCGACAAGACCGTCGGCATCCGCCACTACAAGAACGATCGCTCGCTGAGCGACGACGAGATCGCGACGATCGTGCGCTGGGCCGACAGCGGCGCGCCGCAGGGCAATCCGGCCGACATGCCGAAGCCGCTGACGTTCCGGCCCGAGGCGCGAGTGGTTCATCGGCGAGCCGGACCTGAAGGTCACGACGCCGAACGACTTCACGATGTACCCGAGCGGACCCGACTGGTGGATCGATCAGTTCGCCGACGTCGAGCTCGACCGAGGACCGCTGGATCAAGGCGATGGAGATCAAGCCGAGCAATCCGAAGATCGTCCATCACGTCGTCGTCTACGCGATCGAGCCGGACGCGCCGGAAGGCACGCCGGAGACCGGCGTCCAGCTCCACGAGTACGCGGTCGGCAAGTACGGCGACATCTTCGGCGAGAACACCGGCCGGCTGCTGAAGAAGGGCACGCGGCTGCGCTACGACATGCACTACTTCGCGATCGGCTCCGAGCAGCACAACAAGACGACGATCGCGTTCAAGTTCTATCCGAAGGGCGTGCACGCCGAAGTATCAGGTGCGGTCGCAGGCCGATTCGCAACATCCCGAACGACGAGCTCGAGGTGCCGCCCAACACCGTCGTCCGCACCGACGGCTACTTCCGGCTGCCGCGGCACGCGCGCATCGACGCGTTCCAGCCGCACATGCACATGCGCGGGCGCGGGCATGACGCTCGAAGCGATCGACCCGGCGACCAACCGGACCCAGATCCTCAGCTCGGTCGATCACTTCGACTTCAACTGGCACATCAACTACGTGTACGCGGACGATGCGGCGCCGCTGCTGCCGGCGGGGACGGTGCTGCACCTGATCGGCATCCACGACAACACGTCGGCCAACCGGCGCAATCCCGATCCGAACATGTGGGTCGGCTTCGGCGAGCGCAGCGTGGACGACATGCTCAGGTCTGGCTGAACATCGTCTACCTCGACGACGCGCGAGTACAGCGGCTGGTCGAGGAGCGCAGGCCCGGCCGACCTCATCCAGCAGCGCGCCAGAACCCGCAGCAGCGTTAACGACCGTGGCCGCACGCGTCTCAGTCTTCTGCCTCGCGTTATCAGACGGGCAGCGGAGCTAGTCGGCGAGGTGTTCCCTACAGAGCACGGACCCGTCAGTCCGCGCTGGAACGGAGGTGGCTGATGAAGCAAGCGGACGCGCTGTGCGGCCGCGCTGGCGGCAGTCTGTCGTGGCCGCGCGCCGTCGTCGCTGCGCGCCGAGCGACCGGGTGGCGGTCTACGCCAAGGTCGACAAGGTCATCCTCGAACCGAGCGCGGGCGAGCCCGCCACGATCCAGGTGTCGGGGTGTGTTCTCGGTCGCGCAGGCCGGCAATCCCGAACGACTACCAGCCGGCGGCCCGCGGCTATCTGCTACTACCGGCTGCCGTCGCGGGTCGATCTCGGCCCGACGCGCGAATGGGCGGACCTGCAAAGCGTCGCCGGCACCGGCGAGATCGTCGCCTTCGGTTCGCGCTGGGGAAGGCGTGCCGCGCGTGCGACGGACTCACCGACAAGCCGGCGAACCCCGATCCGTACGCTCAACGCGGGGCTGACGACAGGGTCCGACGCAGCAGCAATCAGTACGCGCCAGATCCGTGCGCTGCTCGACTTCAAACCGGCTAGCGGCGTCATCGGCGCCTGAGCGATCGCGATCGTCGCGGTTGGCGTGTGGTGGAACGCCAACTTACCGTGTCGCACCTCTTCATCCATCCGCCCGTTCTTCCGCCGGCAGGCGGCGGACGCGTGCGTCGCCGCGCTGCTGACGGCGGCGCTCGGTTCCCGCAGTCGCGCTGTGGCGCGATCGCCACCTCGCGCATCATCGCGGCATCCGGCTACCGGTTCCGGTTCACGCGTGACATCGCCCTGCAGTCCGGGCTGGTCGCCGCGATCTGGATATGTGATGGCGTGCGGCGGCGCCGGCGTTCTTCGCGCTCGTGTAATCTGCCCGGTTACGTCTGGGCCTGATGCTCTGCGCGCATCCACGGTCACTACGAGCACGCGGGCGGCACGACGAGCCACTACGGCCGCCTCTACAACGTGCTGTGCTTCAACGACGGCTACCACGTCGAAGCACCATCGGCATCCGTCCGCGCGCCTGGTGGACGCTTCCCGCTACCGCGAGTCGTCATCTCCCGCCAGCGTCTGGCCGGCGCCGCTGCGCTGGCTCGAGCTGAACCTCCGTCCCACGAACCTCCGTCCGCGGCCGGGGACGCGGAGGTTGGTCGAGCCCACCTCGGAGCGCGTCGTGCTCGCTCACCCCTGCTGCAGCGGTGGGTCGTGCGCAGTGCGCACACCCGGGCGTTCAGGAGCGCGTTCTGGCGGAATACCCAGAACGTGCGTCACATCGCGATCGTCGGCGGTGGACTCTTTCCACGGACGGCGCTGCGTGCTTCAGCCAACTGCTGCCGCCAACGCGAGGCTCACGATCGTCGATGCGAGCGCCGCGAGATCTCAGCAGTCGCGCGGGCATTGCTGGACGACGACGGCGTCGACAGTTCATCCACGCGCATTTCGATCTGCAATCTGCAACGTAGTGGTCGATCCATGCCATTTGCAATGCGCGTGTATGTTCCGCTGTCGTTCGACGGCGACCGAGCGGCGGTATGCCAGGCCGCCCGCGCGACGCCGTCGATCGTGCACGACTGGATCTGGCACGGTCCGCGGGACCAGCCGCATCGTGCTCGCCGTGGTTGTTGAAGCGCACTCAACCTCTGCGTGCGTGAGGATGAGGATAACCGGCGTTGCGGCGGTGCTCGCGGTCAGCCAGGTGGCCGCCCTTGGCCGGTCATCTAGCTGGTCTGGTCGTGGTGGACGCCGGTTGCCTATCTCTGGCAGGACGCCACGGTCGTTCTCGTGTATGCCGGGCTGGACGGTCGCCCTTCGGCGGATGCCCCGCGCGGCCTGGGCCGTGTATGCACGGCGTTCGTCGCGCACGTCGCGCTCGGCGTGCCGGTGATGCGCGTGATGTCACGCCGATGACGTGGACGATGTGGCAGGCGGCCGGCGGCGCGCTGAGCGATTCGATCTGGCTGTACGTCACGCCCGTCGAACGTTCTATGGATTGGCTCGATTGTCGTGGCCAGCATCATCCCGTCTCGTTGTGGCGCAGGGCTTTAGCCACCGCGATCCTCAGGCGATGGCGAACGCAGGCGCTAAAGCCCTGCGCCACTCGAAGCCCCGCCACCTTCGTGCTGGCTGCCCTCGTGGTCCTTGGACCATTCGCTACCGCGCGCGTCGACACACATGGAGCTCGATCGGCAACGCCTGGTCGGCGCTTGCGATCACCACGCTGCCTCGCATGACGCACCTGCCGGCGGCAACTGGCGGCCACCGACACACGCGACTGGCGTCGCGGTGCCGGCCCGCCCCTCGCACCGACCTCACGCGCTTCCGCGCGTCCGCGGCCGGCCGCAGCGTCGTCTCTCATCGGTCTCGAATCGACCGCCGCGCAGTGCTTGTCGCTTTACGGGCGCGGCCGAAGACGTGACGCCGAGATCTGTCGGCGCTGGCGCGCTCGGCGATCGTGTTCGATCGCGCGTACGCCGTCTACCCCGAGAAGCATCAAGGGGCCTGTTCTCGATTCTGTGTTCGCAGTATCCGCGCTCGATGCGAGTGCCGATACCTACGCCAGCGCGCCGTGCCGCAGCATCGCCTCGCATCTCAAGGGTCGTGGCTATCGCTCGGCGCTCTTTCATTCCGGCCGTTTCGGCTACCTCGGCATGGACGGCTGTCGTCTCGAACCGCGGCTTCGAGGTCCTCGCCGATGCCGGCGACATCGGCGGCCGGCACGAGTCCAGTTTCGGAGTGGACGATCGCACCACCGTCGAGCGCACGCTGGCGTGGGTCGACGGCCTGCGGCGCGACGACCGCTTCTTCTTCTGATACCTGCCGATTGCCGGTCATCACCCATACGAATCTGCCGGAGCCCGGTCCCTTCTCCGCCGTTGACGACTTCGGCCGCTACCGCAACGCGCTGCATTACGGCGATGCCGCGCTCGGCGATCTGATGAGGGACTCAGAGGCGTGGACGGTATGCGGACACCGCGTGGATCGTGCTCGGGGATCATGGCATGAAGCCTTCGGACAGCAACGACGGCAACTTCGGGCACACGTTCCAGGTGCGTGAGGAGAACGTCCGCGTGCCGTTCCTGATCGCCGCGCCGGGACTGATGTCAGATCAAGTGCGCACGTCGCAAATCGTCAGCCTGGTTGACACGGCGCCGACGATCCTCGACCTGCTCGGTTTGCCGGGCGACGATCGGCATCAAGGCACGACCGCGCTTGATCAGCGACGCGCGCGAATGGCATTCTTCTACGCCGATTACTCGCTGAGGCTACCTGGGCCTTCGCGACGGGAACGTCAAATACATCCACGACCTGGACTCGAATCGATCCCGCCTGTTCGATCTGGACCGCGATCCGCTGGAGTCGCACGACATCGCCGAATGCCCACGCGAACGACGTTCGCTGGGTATTGGCAGCGAATGCTTTCGTGGACTGGGCGTTCGAGTCCCGGTAAGATCCCGCTACCCACCCGAGCATGCTCATCGAAATCGGACATGTGGAGGCGATCTTCCGGTATCCCGTAAAGTCCATGGCCGGCGAACGACCCGACGCGGCCGCGCTGCGGCTGGCACGGCCTCGAGGGCGACAGGCGCTTGGCACTTCGACGGCTTGATGAACCGCAGCGGGTTCCCGTGGCTCTAGCGCAAGCACGCTACCCGGACCTGCTCTCTGTTCGCTCCGCACCGCCGTGACGACGGTGATCGGGGAGCATCTTCCGACGGCATGTCCGCACGCCGCAGGGCGAAGAGAGATGCCGGTCCTCGGAGAGGACCTGGCGACGGAAGTCGCACGCCGGCACGGGGCGCCCGTGCAGATGATGCAGTTGAAACAGGGGCATCTTCGACGAAGCGCACCTCTCCGTGATCGCCGCGCGAGACGATCCACGAGATCGAGCGGCTCGCAGGGCGTGGAGCCTCGACGTGCGGACGGATTTCGCCCGAATGTCGTCGTCGCCTCGCGCACCCACTCACCAAGAGACGAGCGGGCCAGCAAGTCCGATAGCCTTCGGCGAGAGGCGTGATGACACCTGGCCACGTTGTCAGCCGATGCGATCAACATGCTCGATAGAACCCGGATCCTGACGCCCGGCACAGACTGGCGCTGAGTGCATGAGCGCTGATCAGTTCTCCGGCACCAGAACACTGCGGAATCTGGCAGCGCGCTGCGCACTGGTCGACTGGCGGTCGAGCCGTGTCCATACGCCCTCAGTGGGGCGGACTGGGGCCGCGCCCTAAAAAACCGCAGCAGTCGTTGATCTTCACCATTTAAACGCGCGGTATGTCTCCGAGCACGACATCGTCGTCTGGTGCGCGAGCGTCGAGGTGATCGCGCTTTCCGTCGGTGTAGACGACGAACAGCTCGCTGCCGGGGCGGTATTCCCAGCGAAAGCGCAGGTTGCTGCTGAACGCGCGGTCGCTCGAGCTGTACTGCAGCAGCGCGCTCGCGAACATCAGCGGCGAAACGCCGTAGTCGGCGCGCGCTGCGACAGCACGCCGCGTCGTGAACGCGTCCGCTCGCGGCAGCTTCGACGCGGTTGATCTGCAACGCTCGGCTTCGAGCGAGAACTGCTTGAGCACGTCACGCGCGACGCGAGACGCGCCGGTGCTGTAGCGCGACCGCGGTGATGGTGCCGTCGTAGAACTGCCCCGGCCTGCAGCGACACCGTGCCCGACGACGCGGCGCTGCGCGCCGAGCGCCGTATGCGGTCGACCGCGTTCGTCGAACTCGTAGCTGCCGGCCGGAATGCGTGACGCCGGCGAATCGGCGTCGGCCGCACCAGCAGCTCGTAGTTCGCGCGTCGCCGTGACGGTGAACTGCGTCGCTGTTCTCGAACTCGGCGTTGAACGCGCCCGCTCGCGATCGCGCGTTTCGAGCACGCCGGCGCCGTTCTCGAAGTAGTCGAAGTTCGCCTGCCAGGTGAACTTGCGCACCGCCTTGATCGACTTCGGCCGCGGGCTGAAGCGCAGCCGTGCCGTAGGTCCGGCCGGAAGTCGGTCGCGCGCGACGAAGCCGACTTCGGGGTTGAAGTTGTCGCCGACCTTCAGGTACTCGAGGTGCGCGCCGTAGCGGTCGCCGCCGTAGTCGACGAGCCCTGATAGCTGTCGTCGTCGCCGTGCAGGCCGGTCGTCTCGGTCCGCGCGTAGTAGGCGCCGACGCCGACGTTCTGGAAGAACGAGAATGCCGCGTCGACGCCGTAGGCCTGGTTCGAGTCCGGCGACCACGCCGATGTCGACCGGTTCGGTGAAGCATCGCGCCGATGCTGCTGCGCCGCAGGATGTCGCGCTTGACGCGCACGACGGAGAAGTTGGTCGGCTGGGTCGCCGACACCGTCGTCGTCGCCCGTCTGGATGTTCATGACAGCCCGATGCTGTACGCGCCCGACCTTGCCGGTCAGCCGGCCGCCGCCGTCGATCGGAATCGACGCGGTTGCCGGTTCAGACCGATGCGGCGGCTGTAGAACAGGATACGGCTGGATGCTGGTCTGATCGCTGGCGGAACTCGCGCCGGTGACGCCGCCGCGCGCCGAAGTCGAAAATGCCGCGGCCCTCGAGAAAGAAATCGCGCTTCTCCGGAAAGAACAGGCTGAAGCGCGTCAGGTTCACCTGCTGCTCGTCGATCTTCGACCTGCGCGAAGTCGGTGTTGTAGGTGAAGTCGGCGGTCAGGTTCGGCGGTGATGCCGTACTTCACGTCGCCGCCGACGTCGCCGGTCGAGGTCGTTGCGACAGCGGCGGCGTCCGCACGCGATCGGTCGTCAGCCGCGAGATCGCGCGTACGGCTTGAGCTCGAGGTTCTTGCCGGCCGGCGGCAGGTCGAGCCCGACCAGCGTGCCGCCGGCGAAATCCGGTTGAACGCCTGCGGACCAGCCGAGGTTCTGCGGCACCGGCGTCAGATACGCCCACTCGTTCTTGCGCCGCACCGACGCGCGCGCAGCTGAATGCCCCACACCTGGTCGGCGCCCGAGCGGTAGCGCAGCGACTTGAACGGGATCGCCATCTCCACGGTCCATCCGCCGTCGAACCGGCCGGTCTTCGACGTCCCACACCGGATTCCAGTCGGTGTTGGGCGCCGCCTTCGTCGACGACCGAGTAGTCGGCGCGCGCGCCGAGCGGGTTGGTGTAGAAGGCGAAGCCGCTGCGGCGATCGTAGAAGGTGTCGAACATGACGCCGATGTGATCGTTCTGCCGCAGCTGGTTCGTGTCGCGGCGCAGCTCGTTCGCGATCCACTTGATCCGGCGGCGCCGAGTCCCAGCAGCGGCACGTCACGTACATGTTCTCGGTCGTCGTAATCACCCAGACGTCGGTCCGTTCGGACTGCGGCGCGCCGTAGTTCGGCGCCACCTGAATGAAGCCCGCCGAACGGCTGCTCCAGCTGCATAGACCTCTTCGTCGAGCTTGCCGTCGACGCGTGAGCGGTGCGGCGAGCTTGATCGCGCGAATCGGTCACGCGACCGCCCCGTCGCGGGTGATGACGTCGGGGGCCACCGGCGCCGGTGGCCCGTCTAGCGCGTGGATCTCGGCTGCTGGAGCGCGAGCGCAAGAATCGCGGCGGCGGCGAACAGAACTCGGGTCCTCCAGGCACTGGGGACCTATTCTGGTCGCACAAAAGCCGTCGCCGGTCCGCAGCATGTCGCGCAGCCACCATTCGTGCTTCTCGTGCACCTGGACGAACTTCGAGAACATGTCGACGGTGCCCGGGTCTTCGTGGTCGTCGGCGATCTTCGCGCCCTCGCGCATCTCTTGATCACGATGAGCATTAGCAATACGCAACTGAACGAAGTACAAC
>ERZ1370068.305-contig-10276_pt1 | contig 35824 bp, 63 predicted proteins | sample MGYA00561227_ERZ1370068 | MGnify/ENA primary metagenome ERZ1370068 (study PRJEB38410, sample SAMEA6850437) | metagenome | study: Metagenomic assessment of the ecological functions of the soil: analysis of the soil microbiota associated with the... | reverse complement strand
CCTACGTATTGCTCGGAAAAAGGCGCGCTATCGGGGACTGGCCGGTGGCGGGGGTGCAGCGGTTTGTTTTACTTATGGAATCCGCAAGCGCCGCAGAGGAGCCTCGATACTGAGGCCTTACCAGGATATTAGACAATTTGTAACTTCATGCAGGTCTACCTCGTGTTCTGCGCCTTGAAAGTTCTGGTATTTGCCTTATATGTGTCAGGCGATTACAGTCGTGTAAAACATGTTTGCCACATTGGGCAAATTCTGTAGAATTCGCTTATGCTCCTGAGGGTGGGAATATCCAGTCGACCAACCTCAAAGCCTCCCAAGCCCCAAGCGGAGTTTCCAGGATCGATCTAAAGTGCACAGTTGTCTCGGAATGCCCTCAAAAGTAGGAGTCGGAAAAATGCTCAGCTGACGCAAAGCTACCACGGATTCTGATCGTCGATGATGAGCCTGAGATTACCGCTATTCTCTCAGACCTCTTTGTTGGCATGTACGATTGCACCACCGCGGGCTCGGCAGAACAGGCGCTGGCTTTGGCTGGGCAATACATGAATACGAACTCGTCGTCAGCGACATCACGATGCCGGGCATGAGCGGTCTTGATATGATTCCCGCATGTGAGAAGCAATTCGCCCAATACAGCGTAGTGGTGATGATCAGCGGCATGCAGACCGTGGAAGAGCGCAATCGACGCACCTCAGGTTGGGGGCCTTCGACTATGTAAGTGAAGCCTGTTTGATTTGCGGCCAGGTGGAAGCGGTGGTAAACGCGGGCTTTGGAGCATCGGGACTTGATAGTTGCGAAGCAGCGTTACGAAGACCATCTCGAAGAGTTGGTCGAGCAGCGCACCGCCGAGCTCGACCAGGCTTTGAACTCACTGGAGAGACGCTTACAGATCTACACTGAAACGGCGCTCACCGCGGCGCTTGAAACCAGAGACCTGGAGACCCACGGCCATTCAGAGCGAGTAGTCAGTTACAGCATGCGTCTCGGCACGAGAATATGGATTGATGATGCCAGTCCCAAGTCTCTGAATTTGGATCGCTGCTTCACGACATTGGAAAGATAGGCGTGCCAGACTTGATCTCTGCGCAAGCCGGCCAAGTTAACTTCGGAAGAATGGGTTCTCATGCGCGAGCATCCGTGCACGGTCAGCAGATCTTGCGCGGAATTAAGTTTCTCGAAGGTGCGGCCAGGGTAGTCGCGCAGCACCACGAGAAGTGGGACGGTTCTGGTTATCCGCTTGGTTTGTCCGCCGATGACAGTTGATATCTGTGCTCGTATATTCTCGGTGGCCGATGCGTTCGATGCGATCACAGTGATCGCGTATCATCGTAAAGGCAAACCCTATCAGGCGGCGGCGCAGGAACTTGGATGAATGGGCCGGAAAACAGTTTGACCCGCAAGTCGTTGAGGCCTTTCACCGAGTACCGCCGAAGATTGGCAGGAGCTTCACGACCAGTCACTGATGAAGAAAGAAGAAGCAACTGAGGTGCGCCGCATGGTCGAAATGGTGCTTGGAGTCGCAGCTCGAGGCGATCGTCAGCTAAGGTTTTCATTACTACTGATGGAACATGCCCTGCCTCGCGGTGGGGCTTTTTCCTCTAAGGTTGCGAAGGCACTACATACCCTCGCCTCGAACGGAAGCTTAAACCAACCCGTCGTGACGCTACTTCAATTCGCCGATACTCGCCCTTCTCAGCCGATGAGAGCGGCCGTTTAGGACGATAAGGTCACCACGTATTCTGCGCCAACTTCGCGCGCGGCCTCCGCGCCTGGGCCATCATGTCGTCGCTCGTTTTCGGAAGGTAGATTTGTCCTCCGGTTTCTTCTGCCATCTCCGTGAGAACTCTGTTGGCTGTTTCTGATTGCGTCTTCGTAAGCTTTGCGCTGCCGACGCATGGCGGGATCGAAGGTGATCGAATGCACTACATAAGCAGGACTGCGAGTCGTGCCCGGTGGTTGAGTAGGATCCATCGTAGTAATCGGATCATGTGACGTTGGAACCTGGCGGACGACATCGTGAACCGGGCTTCTTTGGTGGTTGCTGCTCTGACATACTCGGTATAGCTGACGATATGAACCGTGGCCCTGGCCGCCGACATTTGTTTCATTGCCTGGGCCAAAGTCACCTTTCCACCAGGAGTGTCGACTCCATCCGTGATGAAAACCACATGCCGGCTACCTTCCGGGCGGTCCTTCAATTGTTGCAGCGGCGGCGGCGACTGCATCCGCAAAACGTACTCGCTTACCCGAGGAAAGCTTCGTCTTCAACACCTTGACAGTGGCGGGGCGATCGCGTGTCCAGGTTTGAAGCAGATCAACTGAGTTATTAAACTGCATGACCTCCACCCAGATGTCTTCACGCAGCTGGCTCAAGAGTTCGAGGGCAACGTCGCGGGTCAGAATCGTGCGCTTCGAAACTCCGCCAAGCCCGCTCAGTTCTCCACCGGTATCCAGAACCATGATTACGTTGGCGGGAATTCGCCTTACGCTTTTGATCTGTTGGGCGACGCCGTCCTCAAGTACGAGAATATCGTCAGGCACAACAGTCGGATCGTAGTGACCAAACTGATCCACAGCCATTACCGGCAGGCGCACCTCCTCAGTAAAAACTGTGACCCGATCGTCTTCCATGGGCGTCGGTGAGGGAAGCGCTGTTGGCGGTTTCTCGCTGAGACTGGCCAAAGCCGGCAGTCGCCAGCGTGAGAATAAACAGGAAAAGACACAGATAACGGCTTAGCAAAATATTGGGCCTGCCTCTCGGGATTGGAATTTGCCGAGGTTGGATGCAAACCGGACCCACTTCGAGTTGCCTGATTTGGACGATGTTCAATTGGTTTACAAGGAACCCCCTTTGGAAGGAGATGATTAATCGCAAACTAAGGCGAGGAAACTCAGAACTGCCTAACTCTTTTCAGACGGCTGCCTGTCGGGCTTGCGACTGCACCGCAGTTATTGCAACAGCATCTACAATATCTTCAGCTTTGCAGCCGCGGGAGAGATCGTTGGCCGGCTTGTCGAGGCCCTGAAGAATGGGACCGATCGCGGTTGCGCCGGCTAATCTTTCGATCAGTTTGTAGGCGATATTGCCTGACTGGAGATCGGGGAAAATCAAAACGTTTGCCTGACCGGCCACCGATGACCCTGGAGCCTTGGATTGCGCAATCGCCGGCACCAGCGCGGCATCCGCCTGCAGTTCGCCGATCAATCTCGAGTTGCGGAGCTCTCGCTTTCACGGTTCGAGTCGCCTCTACCACCTTGTCTACGAGTTTGTGTTTTGCGCTTCCTTTGGTTGAGAACGAGAGCATCGCCACGCGCGGCGCGACACCCAGCAGGGCGCGACAGGAATCCGCGGAGGCGATTGCAATCTCTGCCAACTCCGCCGCAGATGGTTCGATAACTACGCCGCAGTCTGCGAAGATCAGGGCACCGTTATGACCGAAATTAGAGCTGGGCAGCGCCATTGAAAAAAACTCGATACAAGTTTGAATCCGGCGCGTACCCCGATGCAGTGGAGCGCCGCGCGCACCGTATGCGAAGTTGTGTTGGTTGCCCCAGCAACCGAACCATCAGCTTTTCCGAGTCGCACCATCAGGTTGCCGTAGTAAAGCGGATCGGTCACTAGAGTGCGGGCTTCGTCGGCCATCAGTCCTTTAGCGCGGCGCATCTCATGAAATAACGAGGCCGTCTTTTCGAAATCGGGCGCCCGCCGGTGGTCTATTACTTCAACGCCGCCGAGATCAGCGCCTTCGCGTTGTGCGGTTTCGCGAATCGTTGCCTCGTCGCCAAGTAACGCAATACGAGCCATCCGATTGCCCGCGCAGATCGCGGCTGCAACAACCGTGCGCGGATCGTTTCCTTCAGGCAGGACAATGTGTTGGGGTTTGGCGGCGGCGCGTTCGGCGAATTCTTTCAGTATGGACATGGCGCGATGTGCGTGTGATCCCGGCGGAACTTTTTTCGTGAGCGGAGTCTAACCGAGCCGCGAAGCGGAGAACAAGTTTGAATATTCGTGCGGCTCGGGTCGATTCTCCAGGCAGTTCACGGCTGCGTTGATACTGGTTAGGTTCGTTAAGACCGAACAGGGAGTAGTTACGCAGTTGATTCTTCATCAGAATGGGCGCAACATGCCCGCAAAGAAAATTCGCTGAACTAAAGAATCGGAGTCAAAAAGAGATGGCGTGGCAAACTAAAGGACGACTAAAGAACCTGCTGCTGTTCATTCCGAATATGCTTTTGTTGTGCGTGCGTCTGCTGGCGGACTCGCGGGTCCCGAAAGTTGAGCGAGCGTTGGTTGCTGGCGCCATCGCCTATGCAATCATTCCTTTCGATCTGATACCCGACATGATCCCGTTCGTGGGGCAGGTTGACGATGCTTATTTGATTTCGCTGACGTTGTTGCGGTTGATGGAGAGAACCGATCCGGAAATTGTTCGCGAACACTGGAGTGGTGGTGGCGATGTAGTAGAACTGGTCGGCGCCGCGGCGTTGGTTGCCGGCAAGTTTCTGCCGCAGCGAATTCGTCGCGTGCTCACGTCCCGCGTTGAGGTTGCGCCAGGAAACTCGAAGATCTCAAGAACATTCCCAAACCATTGTTGGTAGCCCGCCCAGAACTGGAAGCGGTGGGAGAACGTGAACAGAAGGCAGCAGGCAGAAGGCAGTAGGCAGAAAACGGTGGGCAGTAGGCAGTGGGCAGAAGGCAGTAGGCAGAAAGCAGAAGGCAGCAGGCAGAGGGCAGTAGGCAGAAGGCAGTAGGCAGAAAGCAGAAGGCAGTGGACCAGTAGTGCGGGAATGATTGCTTTTAGAACGAACGCTATAGCTTTCTGTCCACTGCCCACTGCCCCTACCCACTGCCCTGCCCACTGCCCACTGCCCACTGCCCACTGCCCACTGCCCGCCGCCACTGCCCACTGCCTACTGCCTACTGCCTACCTCTCCCTCAGCGCCTCCAGCAACTTGTCATGAATTCCACCAAAGCCGCCGTTGGACATGATCGCCACCACGTCGCCTTCCTGCAGTTGCGGTAGCAGGTGCTCGATGATCGCGTCGCAGTCAGCGAAGGCAATTGCTGGCTTACCGTCTTTGGACACGTCCTCAATCAGCTTGCCGGTGTCGAGCGATGTTCCCTTCTCAGAAACTTTCTGACTGTCGAAGACGTTGGCGATCACTACATAGTCGGCCGCTGCGAAAGCATTGGCATAGTCATTCTGAAACACTGCCAGACGAGACGACCATGAACGCGGCTCAAACACGGCGATCAAACGACGCTTCGGGTATCGATTGCGCAGCCCACGCAGTGTTTCCTCACTGCTGTGGGATGATGGGCGAAAGTCATCAATGACAGTTACGCCGCCTTCCTCGCCACGTATTTCGGCGCGGCGTCGTACATTCTTGAACGAACGCAGGGCGCCCGCGATAACCTCGCGGCTGACCCCCAGGTGTCAGCGGCGATGATCACTGCCAGGCAGTTCAAGAGGTTAAAGTCTCCAATCAGCGGCGTTTCGAACTTGCCCCACGGCTTGTCTTCGCGGGTGACAGTAAACTTGCTCAGCTCTCCGGAGAAATCCATTTCGCTAAGACGCCACTTCGCGTCGCTACTAGTCCCGAAGGTTTCGAGTTCGGTGAACAGCCTTGAGCCCATCGAAGTAACAACGTCACGCACGTGTGGGCTATCCCACCCAACGATCAGTTTGCCGTTGCCGGGAACAAGGTTCATCAATCTCCGGAAGGCAAGTTTCACCGCGGCCAGATCGTTATAAATATCGGCATGGTCAAACTCGACGTTGTTTACGATCGCGATCTCCGGCAGGTAGTGCATAAACTTCGGACCCTTGTCGAAATATGCCGTGTCGTATTCGTCGCCTTCAATGATGAAGTAATCGCTATTGGTAACTCGAAAACTTACGCCGAAGTTCTGGGCGATGCCGCCAATAAGGAAAGTTGGATCAAGGCCGCCCTGATCCAGCACCCAGGCGGCGATGCTCGTAGTCGTTGTCTTGCCATGGGTCCCGGCGACAACCAGCGAGCGGCGGCCGCGAATGAATTCTTCTTTGACGACTTCCGCCTGCGAGCGATAAAGCAGCTTGCGATCGAGTGTCGCTTCCACTTCCGCGTTTCCGCGCGGAATAGCGTTGCCGACAATCACGCAATCCGGCGCCGGATCGAGGTGCTCCGCGCGGTAACCCTGCATTACCAGAATCCCCAGCGAGGCAAGCATCGTGGACATCGGCGGGTAGACATTTTCGTCAGAGCCGGTAACGCGGTGTCCGCGAGTTTGCAACATTCCCGCCAGGGCAGCCATTGCAGTGCCGCAAATTCCAATGAGGTGATAATGCATGGTGCAGTCACTGGTATCTCGGAGCCGAGCCGCGAAGCAATTGCCGAAAACAACCCCAAAAACTTCTTTCCGAAATACCTTCCGGATGAATCAAGAAAGCGTGCCAAAGATCCTTCGCTGCCGGGCCTCGCCTTCCCGCGCAACTTGCTGCAAATGACTGGCGCAATAAACGAGTGGCAGCGCACCAACGACGCCCCCGACCCGCAAGCCTCGGTTCGTAAATATCAGCGATCTGATCAAACTCGCGGTCGAATAGGTCGCCTTCTGCGACAGTCTTGCTGGTGTCGTGTAGCCGATAGGCGGCCAATGTCAGTGGCAGGTGTTCACACTGGTGGCCGGCGAGCAGAAGCCGAACATACAACTCGTGATCGAAGCAGTAGCGCCAGCGGTCGTCAAATCCTTCGCGCAACAGCTCGCGCTTCCAAAACATGCCCGGCTGCGGGGCTTTGTAAGCCCAGGAAAGGGCCTGCGCTGCGGACTTGGGCACATTGGCCGAAATCAACATCTCTTCCGCTCTTCGCCGAACATTCGCGTATCGCCACACAGCCATTCACACTCTGGATGATGGCGAAAATAATTTACTACGGTGGTGAACGAACCTGGCAAATAAAGATCGTCGCTATTTAGGTACGCCACTATCTCACCGGTAGCGTGCGCGAGACCCTTGTTCAGCGCATGTGCTTGTCCGCGATCCTTTTCACTCACCCAGAAAGCAAGCTGCTTTTCGTGTTTGCGAATTATGTCCACGCTGCCGTCGGTGCTTCCGCCATCGATAATGAGTGAACTCCAACGGCTCATACTTCTGCTCCAGCACCGATTGGATCGTTTGTTCAAGGTACTGGGCCTGATTGAGAGACGGCGTGATAATGCTGAGCTTTGGTTGCATGAGGCGGAAGTCGCGGTGAAAATTATTGGGACCTCAGGCCCTCCCTGCTAAGCCTCAGTGTTGGTTCTGGATTGAATGCAAAGCCGGCTGTTTTCTCAGTATTGGTCAAATGCGCGCTCTCACCTTGTTTCGGGTGGGCCGCCTTTTTGCACGCGAGAAATCTCAAATACCAATCTCCCCACGGATCAATCGGGTCGGCATCGTAGAGAACGGTCAACTCATAGCCTCGGTCTGCAAAAAGGCGAGCAGGTCTTTCCGATCGAAATGATAAGCGTACTCGTTCACTGCGTTGTTATAAGTATTTCCAATCTTAATTTTCTTAACCGCATAATTTCGGCCCTGATATTCCGAGCGTCTCGAACGTGTAAGAAAACGACTTGGTAGAAGGTTTCGGGACTACGGAATCAGATATGCAATAGCCGCCGATGAAGATGTTATCGGACAGGGACATCAGGTTCTCAAGGAAAAAGAACGGCACAAAACTATGGTAGTAAACGCCATGTGCAAACGCCAGATCGAACTCTCCGTACTTCTGGCGGTCAGCATTGTGGAAGTCGTCCATTATTAGTTCGACATTATTCCAATTCAAACAGTAGCGAGCGACCATGGTCTTAATGAAACTGCCAGCGCGAGCCTCGATGGCGGTCACACTCCGGGCGCCGAGTTGGACCAGTCCGGCAGTTTGCGCACCTTCCATTGGCCCAAACTCGATGATTCGCTTTCCTGACAGAGGGAAGACCTTGTTCAATTCATCAAGCGGACCAAAGTATTGGTCACCGGAATAAAAGGGAACTATTGCCCGCATGGTCTTGACCGCGTACGTCAAGGCGAGCTGCGCTTCGTGAATAGTGACAAAGGGTAGCGACAACTCCTGGATGCCCGTGACCCTGGAGCCTGCTAGCGTTCTTTTAGCTGCCTCACTACTCTCCACTGTGTTTCGTTCCCGGGGATGTGGCACAGGATGATCCGGGCTTCTTCGGGCACCGGGCCCAATTCTGTGCCCGACTCCCAATCCCATTTGATCTCTTTGACGTCGTGGCCTCGTTCGGAAAAGCCCGGGCCAAGGAACGCTAGCTGCTCGGCATTGCCGACTAATACTAATGCGCGGCCGGGGTCGAGTCGGAAGGGCAGCAGCTGTTTGAAGAATGGCTGCGTCCAGATCTTTGGCACGACCAGATTGCCGTCCTCGAATTCCAGCTTCTCCACTGGCTCGTCTCTCCGTTGGATCTGCAACCCGGCGAGACCGAAGCACTTCTTTATGAGTTTTTCGCGAGTTCATTCAAACGCGGACCCCCTTGACCATTAAATCGTTTCCGACCAGCGTCTGCAAGACTTGAGAGGGAAGCGTAGTGTCTATTGAGATTCTGTCAGCCAATGAGTCAGCTTGACGTCAGGAGGGCAAAGAGCCCAATAACGTTGCCTCCTTGCCCCGGCACGCTTCTTTGGCGCGCGCCGCCTCGTACCACTCAATCGTCTGCCTCAGGCCCTCTTCGAAAGGGACCTGAGCCCGGAAGCCAAACTTTTCGAGGGCCCGGGAAACGTCGAGGCGCCGGCGGGGCTGACCGTCAGGCTTATCATGCTGCCAACGAATCTCGCCTTCAAAGCCTGTAAAACGCGCGATTAGTTGCATCAGTTCCGAGATCTTGATTTCGCTACCGGTGCCGATGTTGACTGGTTCGCTCTCGTTATAAAGAGCCTCCCTTATTGCTTGCGGGAGCCACGGCCCCTCAAACCGATGATTGCGTCATTGCCCCTGAAGGTGTTGTTATCTGAAGCACCCATTTCGACCATGATTTTGCCTATCTGGCTCAAGTCGAAAAGATTGGCAGGATCGCCCCAGAGCTTGTTTTCGAGAAACAGGTTGTTTGAAGAGTCGACTATTTGGACGGACTGCGATGAACCCGAGCCACAACTCGATAACTGGTTTCCACTGACAGTAACCCTGGAACTCCCGGAATCGATCAAAATGCAGTAAGTGCCGCGGCGAAGAGTGTTGTTTGCTATGAGCGTGTTCTCGGCCGCGCGGACGAGAATAAGCCCGCCTGAGACGTGGTTGTAGGGGTCTTTAGCTCCGCGCCATAAACCGTATTTTTGAGACTTCAACCCCAGTGAACGGAATCGCACGATTTAGATTGTTGATGGCAATCCCATGCAGCGCCTTTGTACCACGTGCGTCAATCGCGGTTTTGGTCATGTCGATCAAATTGTTCGCGATCTTAACGTTGACTATCCGGTCTCCCACATTTGGTTCGATGTCAATCGGGACCACGCCGGGGCCGTTGGCCAAACCGGGCGCTCTCATCGTGTTCTCAGTTATCTGAACGTTGCTCGAATTGACCACCGCGATGTTCTGCGAAGCGACGGTGGTCAGAAGGTTCTTGGCGATGATTACATTATCAGCGTAATTACCCATGCTCGAGCCGCCACCCGTTTGAATGCCGATCGTCCGTGTCGCCTCCAGCCAGTTGTTGGTAACACTGCAATTGTGGCAGTTCCCGAGTGCGATAGTTTGCGATGCCGAATCAAAATCTGACCGGGCACCTCTGAAGTGACAACCCTTGATAGACAGGCTTCGCGCGAGCGTACCGTTCAAAGCGTCCAGGGAAGTGCCGGCATAAGCAGCGACGATCGTGAAAGGTTTAACTCCCGCTTCGCCGTTCTTGCCGGTTGACTCCTCCAGGACCGCATCGAGTGAGTCGCAAACCAGAGCCGAGTTATCTTTGAGTCGAATGACAGGGCCGCCGGCGGTCGCCTTGTAAATGCCTCCGCTGACACGGAGTGTGTGGTTGGTGGAGATAATTACGGGAGTCGAGATCGTGCCGCCTCCGTTTAGCACGATTTCACCTCTATTAATGCCGAGCTGTGCATCGCACGCGTTAATTCTCGCCCCCACGTCGTTACCCTTCATCGCGGTCACCAAACAGCGACTGCCTACCGACGGCTGAGGTCGCGCGCCGGTTTGAACCTTCTGCGCGGCTGGAAACCCCAAAACGGCTGCCGCGACAGAGGCCAGTGATATAGTGAGAAAGGAAAAGTTCCGAATAATCATCAACTAACTCCCATTCAAGGTTGTGCCGTCTTCAGGCATCATTGCCACGGTGCAATTGAGATGCCGGAAAACTTCTCGGGATTTGCTGGGCTGGGGGATTAAGAAGCCGAGCTTGCTACGTGGTCGCCTTCGCTGACGGCGCGATCGGTTGACTGCAACCTTCTGGTTTCATACCACTCGATTGTTGTGCGCAGGCCTTCTTCGAGAGAGGTGCGTGCCTGAATCCGAACTTCTCCAGCGCGAGTGAAACGTCGAGACTCCGGCGTGGCTGGCCATCGGGTTTGTCGCTCTGCCAGCGGATCTCTCCTTCGAAGCGCGCGAACCGCGCAATCAGTTGCAGCAAGTCTGAGATTTTGATTTCACGTCCCGTGCCGATGTTGACTGGTTCGCTCTCGTTATAAAGAGCCGCGGCGCGAAGCAAGCCTTCGGCGCAATCCTCGACGTAAAGGAATTCACGCGACGCGTTGCCGGTGCCCCAGGCTTCGACGAAAGGCTGACGGGTGTTCCGGGCTTCGATACACTTGCGAATCAGCGCTGGAATAACATGCGAGCTCTCGAGGTCGAAGTTGTCACCGGGACCATAAAGGTTCGCGGGCAGAAGAAAAATAGAATTGAATCCGTATTGCTCCCGGTAGCTTTGCGACTGGACCAGCATCATCTTTTGGCCAGCCCGTAAGGCGCGTTTGTTTCCTCGGGATAACCGTTCCATAGATCCTCTTCGCGAAAGGGTGTGGGGGTGAACTTTGGATAAGCGCAGACCGTTCCGGTAGCGACAAACTTCTTTACCTCGTGAAGCCTCGCCTGTTCGATAAGTTGCACGCCCATCATCAGGTTTTCGTAAAAAAACTTTCCCGGGTTCTTCTGGTTTGCACCAATGCCACCCACAACCGCGGCAAGGTGGATCACCATCTCCGGACGCGTGTCGGCAAACAGACGCTTGATGTCGGCTGCTTCGACCAGGTTGTAGTCAGCGCTGCGCGGCACAAACACTTCCACGTCTGAAAAGGTGTGCAAACGCTCAACGATAAACCGACCAAGAAAACCGGCACCGCCGGTCACGACGACCCGCTTGTAAGGAAAACTTTCGCTGAATGCTTCCATAGTTACTTTAGTGATGAGTACTGAGTGATGAGTCTAAACCCGTTGCCAAAGACTCATCACTCAGTACTCTCACTCATACTCATCACTCATTCCGGTTAAGAGCGCACGGACCTGGCCGATTCCGCTGAGTCGGTATCCCCGAAAACTTCGTGCTCGTTGCTATTAACCATTGACACGTCGGCGTCAACCATTAGTCGCACCAGCTCCTTGAAAGTGACCTGCGGACTCCAACCTGAGCTCGCGGCGGGCCTTCGAGGCGTCGCCTATCAGCAGATCGACTTCCGCTGGCCGCAAATATTTCGGATCGAGTTCAACGTAGTCGTGCCAATCCAGGTCCACGTGCGAGAAAGCCTCGCTCAGAAAATCCTCCACCGAGTGAGTTTGGCCAGTAGCGATAACGTAATCATCCGGCTTCTCCTGTTGCAGCATTGCCCACATCGCTTCGACGTATTCCCGGCATAACCCCAGTCGCGTTTGGCGTCAAGGTTGCCAAGGTAGAGCTTCTTCTGCTCGCCGGCTTTGATACGAGCCACCGCGCGCGTGATTTTTCGCGTAACGAACGTTTCACCACGCCGCGGGCTTTCATGGTTGAAGAGAATGCCGCAACAGGCAAAGAGATCGTACGACTCCCGGTAGTTAACCGTCGCCCAATGTGCATAGACTTTGGCGACGCCGTAAGGACGAGCGCGGGTGAAAAGGGGTGGTTTCCCGTTGCGGTACCTCATGCACTTTGCCAAACATTTCGGAACTGCTGGCCTGATAAAACTTCGACTTCACCCCGGTCTCGCGAATCGCTTCGAGAATGCGAATGGTGCTCAAGCCCGTCACGTCGCCGGTGTACTCAGGAATATCGAAACTGACCCGGACATGACTCTGCGCCGCCAGGTGGTAAACCTCGTCCGGCTGAATTCGGTAAAGCAGTTTGATAAGGTTCGTTGAATCGGCGATATCGCCGTAGTGCAGAAAGAGCTTACGCCATTGATGTGCGGATCTTTATACAGATGGTCGATACGACCGGTATTAAAAGTTGAAGCGCGGCGGATGATGCCGTGAACTTCGTAGCCCTTGGCGAGTAGCAATTCAGCCAGATAAGAGCCATCCTGCCCGGTTATCCCTGTGATCAAAGCTTTCTTCACTCGATGTAATCTGCCTTTCGAATATTAATATCTGCGCTTTTGCAATCACGCCGTAGCTGGTGAACAGGTAGCGGTGCCGGCGGGAATTATTGCCGGAAGCCCATGCACCTCGGCTCTACTCAGAATTCGTCGAGAGCATAGTCATCATATCGCTAATCTCGTTTTGCCTGAAGCCACGAAATAGGCTCGGAAAAGCGGCTTTGAGAAGAGCCGGCTCAAACCTCGTAAGCCTCAAGAGGAAAGCCACTTTGCGACCGAAGGCCAGCTTCGAGTCGCGTGCGGCAACGCAGAAACAGCTGCTCATAGTTTGAGCCAACATGCCGCCCGTAAATTGAAGCCAACTCTATACGACGGCTTATCGCCACCGACGCCGGTTTTATGTGCGCCATGGATTCGATAGGCCGAGAGGTATCTGTCTTCAGTCTTGAAAACTACGCCAGCTTTCATGGCGCGAATAAACCAGTCCCAGTCAAAACCGAAGTGCAACGATTCGTCGAGGGTGCCAGTCTTTAACCACGACTCGCGAGTCCAGAAACTACCTGGCTGGATGATGTAATCGGCGAGCCGCAAGTCTCTCTCTTTCATGTTCGCGTCGCACATCGCTGCCATATGCCGCGTGGCTTGTTATCTGACGAAGTGCAGGCAGTTGCCAAACAACAGTTCCGGCTCTGTATGGGTCAAGCTGCTCAGCAACGAAGGACAGCGTGCCCGGCAGATAGAAATCATCAGAGTTTATCCAGCCGAAAATTGTTCCCGTGGCCATGGCGAAACCCTTGTTGAGCGCGTGAGCCTGACCGCGATCTTTTTCACTTTCCCAGTGAGCTGAGCTGGCTCTCGGTATTTTTTATGATTTCGACGCTATTGTCGGTACTCCCGCCATCCATAACGATGTATTCCAAATTGGGATACTGCTGGCCAATCACGGACAGGATCGTTTGTTCAAGGAAACGGCCCTGATTGATAGGAAGGCGTGACTATAGTGATCTTCTCGAAGCTCATCTCAACTTCGTCGGCAAGGCTCTGACTTCCCAGTTACCTCACGGTAAATTTCCAATGTTTGAGACACAGTCTTGTCCCAACTGAAGGCCTTCGCCCGCTTGTGATCCCTTCGCGATCAACTGTTCCCGTAGTGGAGGATCGTCCGCCAGGGTTGATCAAGATGTCGGTTAGCTCATCCGTCTTCTCCGGATCAAATAGTAAACCGGCATCACCAACAACTTCGGGAATGCTGGAACGATTCGAAGCCACAACGGGTGTGCCGCGAAGCCATCGCCTCGAGCGGCGGGATACCGAATCCCTCGTAGAGCGAGGGATAAACGAAGGCCACGCTGTGATAGTACAGTTTTGCCAGATGCGCGTCGCTGACTTGTTCATAATGTTCGATGGCGGAAGCGAGATCGAGCTCGACGATCAGCTTTTTTTCAGTGTCACTGAAAGGAGCGCCCACCACGCATAGGTGCGAGCCCCGGCCGCGCTGAGAGCATCCTGGCGAAAGCGGCCAGCAAGCCGTTGAAGTTTTTGTAGCCGATAGCGCAAGCCTAGATAGAGGAAATAGCGTCTGTTGGGAACAGTCTCCGACCGTAGGCCAAACTCGCATCGATCTCCGAGGCCAAATGCGTCACCCTGACTTTATCGGGCGCTACCGGATAACGTTCGAGTAGATCCTGCTTTGTATTCTCGGAGATACAAATAACTGCCTGTGCGGCCATGATCGCCCGGCGTTTTTCTTCTGGCGTGCCGTCCATGGGGATCAAGCTCTGGCGGGAAACAACTCGTGAATCATGTCCCAGACTGTTACTGACAACCGGACAGCGATATTGCCTAAATTCGCCCCGACTGAGTAGGTGTAGTAAGTGGGATGTGCCAGGTCATAACTTCGCGCGTTGTTCGTATACTCGAAGAACAACTTCTCCAGCCGATAAGAGACACTCGCCGGACGAAAACGCCGGTAACTGTAAACTTTCAGGCGTGAGTTGACCGGGAAGTTTATCGAACGCGGGCCGCACATAGTCAGATAGGGGATGACGTCGGGTGGCAGCCTGCCGATCAAGTTGGAGAAGTAGCGATTGACGCCGCCGGCAGCTTGCATGAGGTAGATGTGTCCGTCATAGAGCACTTGCATTGCGGTTGGCAGTCCTTGTTGCACGCCGGTCTTTTACCGGGCCAGGTCGCCTGACCGGTTTGCGAGACTTGGTGCTTCCGCGAGGCTGATGCGAGCGGCCGACTCCAAGATCGTTTTGCACCATCAGTCTCACCAACTCCGCGAAAGTGTAGCGAGGCTGCCAGTTGAGAACGCGTCGGGCTTTCGAGGAATCGCCTGATGAGCGACTCAACCTCGGCCGGCCGGTAAAAACGTTCATCGACGACTACAAATTTCCGGTAGTCAAGTCCCACCTCGCCGAAGGCCAACTCACAAAATTCGCGCACGGTGTGGATTCGCCGCTGGCAATCACAAAATCGTCAGGCTGCTCCAGCTGAAGCATCAGATGCATGGCGCGAACATAATCTTCAGCATGGCCCCAGTCGCGACGCGCATCAAGATTGCCCAGCCGCAACTCAGCCGCCTGCCCGTGCTTGATGCGCGCCACCGTCGACGTGATTTTCCGCGTTACAAACTCAAATCCCCGTCGTGGTCCTTCGTGGTTGAACAGAATTCCGCTGGCGCAAAACATGCCATAAGCTTCGCGGTAATTGCGGGTCAGTTCAAAACCAGCGACCTTGCTGATGCCGTAAGGCGATCTCGGGTGGAAGGGCGTTGTTTCTGACTGCGGTGTCTCGCGCACTTTGCCAAACATCTCCGACGAACCGGCGAAATAGAAGCGACACGCTGGTCGCAAGTCGCGAAGCGCCGCGAGCATGTAGTGTGTTCCGTTGATGTTGGTATTCATCGTAGAGAACCCATCCGAAAACGACTCGGCCACAAAACTCTGCGCCGCGAGATGGTAACACTCGTCAAACTCGAGACGACTGATGAGGCTGAAGATGCTGGGGTAGCTTTCGAGGCTCGCGGGATGAAGCTGAATACGGTCAAGCAAGTGGGCGATACGCGTGAAGCGGCGCACCGGGTCCTCGAGCGCCACCCGCCGAACCAGACCGTGCACCTCGTAACCAAGTCCAAGGAGATGCTCCGCCAGGTAACTGCCGTCCTGACCAGTAATGCCCGTGATTAATGCCCGCTTCGCCATAAGTGCCACTGTCTATGGAACCAGAATTAGGGGCGGCCACGCTTCGAGCCGCGTGATAGAGAATCGCCTGCGCGTCTGAGCGTTTACTTCGTTCCTGGCGTGGCCCGCTGACCTCGCAAGTGTCCCGTTTTTGCACGACCGATACGATACCGCAATGAAGCGCGCAAGCGTCTTATGTGTCGCCGGTGAGATCAGTGCCGCGAGCGCAGCGATCGCCAGAGCGCTACGGTAGCGGCCGTGCGCCAGGGCGTGACGCATCCCGCCCAGGCCTTCTTCGTGGATGTAGCCGTTGACGGTTGCGTTGCGGATGCAGAACTCGCTGATGAACATCAACGATAACCCGGCCCTTTCCGCCAGACCAAGCGGCGCGCGCCAGATATTCTTCAGGATTTCCAGCGTCAAACCAATCCAGCTCACGGCGACGCTGCCGGCCGGGTTTATGAGGTGCGCGATGTCCTCGGCGCTCTTGTCCATAAAACAGCGATACGAAAATAGCCGTTCAGGAACTTCGGCCACCTCCCCGCGCAAGCAAAGCGCCGAGACAATGAGTATGTCGCCACCCCATTTCTCCTGGCCAAATATTGTTCCCTGAAGAACTGGTGTGCGCATCAATGAATACACGTCGAGCCAGAAGGTCGAGCGCGCCAGCGCCCGCAGCCGTTCTCGTGGTGTCGCGCCGACCGGACGAGAGACTGCGGATGGGAATAACGTCCGTGATGTCGTGGCCGTCAACATCGATGAAATTCACGCCCGTGCAGCAAAGAGCGCGCGCGGGTTGCGATCGAGCTCGGCGACGCACCGACTCAGGTATTGTGGATGGCGCAGGTCGTCGTGCGCAGCCAACATAAAGTACTCGCCGCGGGCTGCCTGGTAAACTTGCACGGCATTCCATACCGGGCCCATGTTTCGCTCGGCGCGATAATATCGGATCCGCGAATCTCGCGCGGCGTACTCGCGGCAGATCGTCTCCGTTTCATCCTGCGAAGCATTGTCCGAGATGATGATCTCGAAATCGGCGTAGTCTTGCGCGACCAGAGATTCCAACGCGGAGCCAGGTAGGGTTCGCCGTTGTAAACGGGCAACCCGATGCTGACCAGGCCGGCGCGCAAGTCCTTTGTTGCTTTTAAGTCCCAACAGTTTCTCCTTGCGGTGGCTATGGCGGTTCACGGCCAGCTCGCTACCGTCATCGTACAGTGATTTCCCGCAGTGTCCCACCCACAACGCGGATTTTCTCTTCCGTCATATTCAGTGCGGATGGAAGGTTGAGGCCGTAAGGCGCGATGCGGTAATTAACCTGATTGCGCTCGCGCGCCTCGCGTGCCTGCTCCGTGTCGCGGTAAGCGGGAATAGAACTCAATGGATGGAAGAATGGACGGCAATCAATGTTGCGCTCGCTCATCTTTTCCATCAGATACTCTTTCGGTAACCTGAGCTTCGGATCAAGCACGATGGTCACCATCCAGTAAACAGGGTTTGTATCGCGGACTCCGTAATTCAGAGTAATGCCCTCGATACCGTTCAACTCTTCTTCATACCACTTGAAAATTCGACGCTTCTGCGCCAGCAACTCCTCGATACGTTCGAGTTGGGCGAGACCGAGCGCCGCTTGCATGCTGCTCATCTTGTACTTGTAAGCCACCTCGTGGTTGAAGAACATCTTATCGCCGGGCTTGCGACCGTGATCACGGAGGAACCGCGCGCGTTCGAAGAGCTTGTCATTATCAGTGACCAGCATGCCGCCCTCACCCGTTGTCAACGTCTTTGAGCCGTGAAAACTGAAGGCGCTCGCATCGCCAAAACTCCCGGCCTTTCGTCCTTTATATTCCGAGCCAATCGCTTCGGCGGCATCTTCTACAATTGAGATTCCGTGCCGCCGCGCGATTTCGTCAAGCGCGTCCATGTCGGGCATGTTTCCGTACAGATCCACGGGGATGACGGCCCTGGTTTTTTCAGTGATACAGGCTTCGAAGGATTTGGCTGAGAGACACCAGGTATTCTCGTCGATGTCAGCGAAGACCGGGGTTGCGCCAACATAAGTGATTGGCGCTGCCGACGCGATCCAGGTCACATCGGGAATGATAACCTCGTCGCCCGGGCCGACTTCCAACGCCAGCAGCGAAGGTGAATAGCCGAGGTGCAGGAAGGAAGAGAAATCGCGTAACCAACGCCAAGATATTCGGCAAACGCTTTCTCAAAGCGCTCGTGGTAGACATTGGCGTTGCCATACCAGGCGTTAGTCACCGCGTCGGTAACGTAATCTATCTCCTTTTGCGTGATTGATGGTCCAGCGACCGGAATTCTTTCCATAAACGAGGGGGCGGATTAATCTCTTACGCACCGGAGATAGCCATCGCGGGCCACCGTGATGAGCAGCTTGCCCTCGATCTCCTTGTCGATCACGAAGCGATTGTTCGTTTGCAAAAACTCGCGCACAGCGGTTTTCGGATTGTTGCTCTTGCTCCAGGGCGATCTTTGAAAAAGCCTTCAGGCTGATCCTCGATGGTGGTGTCAAAGATCACCACATAGCTTCCACGCAGCTCACCAGCGGTGAGTAAAGTCGCAGCTCGCTGAGGACGTGCTCATGCGTATGGTTCGAATCGAGGATGACGAGTGTCTTCTTGCCGCGCGCCCAACACGCTTACGCGACGTACTATCTCCTCGTCCACCGATGAGCCTTACGTAACATCTGAATGCGTCGCGCCAGCGGAGTGGCTTTCAACTCGAGCGCGGTTATGGGCCCGGATATCAATATCCACACCAACAACTTGCCCGTCGCCTCCCAGTAGTTCAAGCATTGAGGCATAGAAAACTAAACCGCCGCCGTGCGCAATACCAGTCTCAATGATCACATCAGGCTTGACGGACCAGATGATCTCCTGGATAGCCTGAAGGTCTTGAGGGAATTGAATGATGGGCAGACCGAGCCAAGTGAAATTGTAGGTGCATTTGTGCTTGCCGGTCTCGCGCATAAAGTCCAGCGCGAGTTGTTTCAATTCGGCGTCTGCTTCCAACGCCTCAATGTTCTGGCGTTTTTCAGTCTCGAAGGCCTGCAACTGTTCGTGCATTTTATGTTAATTATCCCCATCCAGCCGTAGCACGCCATTACGTACAAGTGACGAGCGCCTTGCGAGTGGGCTCCAGCGAGCTTAGGCGGCAATTGTTGTGATAAGTTCCTGTGAAGGATTGACCCGGTCGACTTTGCTTACCTCCATAATCAGCAACTTCGGATCAACGCCAAACTCGGCGGCTCCCTGCTCGATGCGGGGCAGAAAACTGGAATGGAATTGGGCGAGCGCCATGGTCATGTCAAGTCGAGGTGATCCCGGATTTGACGGGCATAAGCGGACGGATCAGTTTCTCGCCAATATCCATAGCCTTGAAGATATCTATGCCCGTGGGGATGCCCAATTTCTCATAAAGCAGAACCATTACCTCGGTCTGCGGATTGCCACTGCTCCGACCCATGCCTTGCATCGTGCTGTCGAGGAGAGTCGCGCCGGCTTCGAGCGCCGCAAGGTTGTTGGCGCAAGCAAGCATGAAATTGTTATGACAGTGGAAACCGATGCGCACGTCCAGGTTCTCACGTAAAAGCTCAACGTATTGTTTGACCTCCGAAGGCAACATTCCGCCTGCCAGAATCCACGAGATAAACAACGTCCGCGCCCCATTCTGACGGTTTGTCGCATGCGCCGCAAGAACTCTTCGGGCGGCACCACGTAGGACTTCATCGCGTTGTACATCACTTCAAACCCGAGGCGCTTGGAATACTTAATAAACTCTTCCGACTCTTCGGATTGCGTAATATTTGTGCCAATGCGAACGAAGCTCATGCCATAGCTCTTGGCGAGATCAAGGTGCTCCCTGGTACCGATGCCGGGAATGAAGAAGGTGCCAAAGCGCGCCTTCTTCAGTGATGTCGCCGCCGCGCGCAGGTACTCCTCATCGGTAGCGGCGGCAACGCCCCAACGCCGTCCCGATGCGCCAAGGCCAAGCCCATGCGCAACCTCGATTGTGCGGAAGCCCGCGTCTTCCAGCGCGGCGCAGATTACCGCCGGTGTCATTCGCGGTAAACTGAAAGTCGATCATGTACGCGCCATCGCGCAGGGGTGTGTTCAGAATTTCTATGTTCTTGTTCATATCTCCCGGCTTTCCACCTTGATCAATTTTCTTCACCCGTTGCGCGTCTCACTCGAGGCCCTTCAGGATAATGTCGCAGCTCTGGCAATGTATTCTTTAGTCGTGTTCTCATCAACCCAGAGATTCAACACCCGCGGACAAAAGTGACTTGTGTTGGGTAAGTCTTTCACTCCATAAAACAAGTCGGCCACGGACCAGTAGTGGTTCGAGGCGTGGATTCCCTGCCTCCTGAGTTGCTCTGTAACGCGCAGAAGCTTCTGCGGGTCGTTCACCAGAAAGTGTACCGCCAGACGACCCGACTCTCTTGCCAGCTTTTCGAGTGCGTTAAGTGTTCACTAGAGAGTAGGTCATAGGTATAGCGACGCTCGCTCGAACCGCAAAGCCACGTTCTCCTGCAAATGAGCGAGGCCTGTGGCGATGTTGTTAAGTACGCACTCGTCTTCCGGGAACCGGTGGAAGTACAACTCGCGATAGTGCGGCAGCGCCTCATTGAACAGATGGCTGACTTCTGACTTCCGGGTTGACTCGCAGCTGGTCAACCAAAGCATGGTAGAAGTTGCGGTGACTCAGCGCCATCAGCGACTGCTGTGGCGATAGACGAAGCGGGGCAGCCGTTCAAGCTCGCGGGTGATTGGGCCAAGGTACTCGTCGTCATCAAACAACAGAGCCCCCTCGCCGCCAGCGCTGATAATCTTCGTCCCACCGAAACTGAATATGGAGAAGTCGCCAAAGCTACCATGTGCCTGGCCTTGATAAGTCCCTCCGAGTGATTGCGCCGCGTCCTCAGAGGACAAACAGCCCGCGCTCGCCGGAAATGCGCGTGATCTCATCCATTGCCGCCGAATGTCCGAAAGATGTGAATCGGCATTACGGCTCGCGTCCGCTCATTAATCCTCGACTCGAACGAACGAATATCAAGAGTGAAGTCCTCGGGGTTGACATCGGCGAAGACGGGCTTGAAACCTGCATAGTGAGTTACTTGCGCCAGCGAGGTGCAACTGATGGTGGGGAGGATGACCTCGCCGCGCCCGGCACGCAGCTCAATCGGCTTCAGCGCCAGATAGACGGCTGTCGAGCCGTGTCCGAGCCAGCACGCAGTGCTTGCGACGGACTTTGCTCGCAGATCGAGATCTTCGACTGTTTGCACTAGTATCATGCGCGGTGTCCGCCGTCCTCTGTGGCCTTGGTTGCATCGCTCATTCGCAAGAACCGAACTTCCGAGGCCAAAAGCGCGAATTGCGTCGAGCATGTAATTCAAGTTTCGACGTGTTTCAGCCAGCGAATAAGAATAGAGCGGGTGCGGGTCGGGGCTGGCGTAAACTTCTTCAGGATGCAAAATAGTGGTCACGTAAAGCGATTCCTTTGAGGCTCGCATTTTCGTCTTTCAGGTGAGCGTCGAAGCCGGCCTTGAACAGGGCGTGATGATAAGTGAGGTTGATATACCTTTTCAAAGGCGCGACGTCGTAGCCAGCGCGCACGGGCATGGTTGTCAGGGGAACCTCAGAATTCGCAGCCGCTGATCTTGCTCACCACCCGGCACGCGATAGTCTGTCGCCGAGGGATAATAGGGCTCGTTCGGAGTTGAGGACCAATCAAAGATCCTTGCGCTATCTGCTCGGCGGCGCCCGGGAATCGCCGTCGAATCAACTTTCAACCCCAATTCGCAAAGGGCGCTCATCAGTGCGTTTCCGTGAAAAGCCTCGCCCACCCGCACACTATCGAACCTCAGCGCGCGCAACTCGTTGTGGATGCTCCTCAGCTTCATCGCGCAGCGGATCTCGTCCGTGTCAACTGAATAAGCACACCGAACTTCGTCCCATTCGTAGAGATGCGGATGCCAGCCGATTTCGTCACCCGCGGTCGCCAGATCGCGCCACAATCCGGAGTGCTCGGTATGGAGATAAGCGGCACTGCCATAAATCGCGCGCAATTGATCATCGGCGCGGACGAACCAGGTGACCACCGCCCCAAACTCGTCGAAGACTCGCTTGATGTCGGGAATTCGCGCAATGGCTCGCCAACTGAGTTCATTTCGCTCGTTGTTCAGAGCGATGCCGTCGTTATCCACGTCAACAGTCAGAAGCAGATTAACGATCATCGGCCAGTTGCTTCCTATACAGAAACAGCGTGAAGTCGAAGGGAAGATAGTCGTGTCGCAATGTGACGAAGCGCGTCAACGACTTTGCGTATGAAAGCATTTCTTCCGGCGAAAAGTAATTCAGATGTCTCTTCATAGTTGACGTACTTGCTGAGCATATCAATCGAGACGCCGACCTGGGCTGCATCAAGGGCCGTCGCGATCGCGTTCCTAACCACCTCTTCGTTGCTGACAGAGTCATACTTGTTATTAAAAACCTGACACATGGTTATGTAGTCCGGGCGGTGGGCAAGGCCGTCGCGCGAGATGTCGCGAACCTCGAAGTGCGCTTCCGGAAATCGTTGACGATTAATCTCGATGAAGGGCTCGACTATGTCGTATCCAATATAGTTTGCCTTGACTCCCGTTCCGACAGAAATTCATAATAGTGGGCAAGGCCACATCCGATATCCAGAACAGTTCGATTATTCAGGTCTCCAATCGAAGCACTGAACGGCGTGCTGAATTCTGTGTTTTTCCTTACTGCCTGGGTTCAACGTCCGAATGTCAACGCCGTACTGACTCAGGCGCTCCTCGTATCGCCTGGCGATTTTCTGTCTTTCCCTCATCGTTCAGCATCGGCAACCTTATCTGACTAAAGCGGACCTGCGAACTGTGCCGCTGATGGCGATTCCATCTCGATTTGAACAGTTTGACGCACTTCTTCGACGATCTGCAAAAGGCCTGCCCGATTTTCCGCGACGGCTAGCAGGTGACCAGGTCTCTGATCGCCGCTTTCGACGATGCCAACCTCGTCACCCTCGCGGACGTTAAACCCAATGTCCACGACGCCCGCGATTTGCCGGGCTTCAGACAATCCCGCGATCTTCTTGACCCGACCATGAGGCAACAATAGAAACTCGAGAATACCAGACTTTTGAAAAGTCCGCGGGCCGAGCGCATCATCCACGCCCAGAGATTGCCGGATACGCGCTCCGATCAGGTCTACGCCCGTCATGGCCGGAATCAAACGGGTCGCGATGCCCGCGCCGCAACCACGCGCCGCGATTTCGATCAGACGTACCCCAGCATCCGTAACGATGTATTCGGCGTGCGTGATACCCATGCGGACGCCGACGGCGCGAACGACGCGCTCGTTAAGTAACTTAATCTCTTCCAACACCGCCGACGGAAAAGCGGCTGGATAGATGAGCCGGGTATCGAAGCTGTATGGCGGCGAGCACTTAGTCTTGTCGCAAATGCCTAAGACCTCGATGTGGTCGCCGACGATAAAAGCCTCAGCCGATGACTCTGTGCCCGTCATCATCTCCTCAATAAGCACCAGGCCTTCGCGGCTGTGCGCCCTTGTCTTCTCGAACCACTGCGTGAGGTCCTCCACGTCCCGGATTTTCGCCACTCCGCGGCTCGCTTGCGCATCTACCGGCTTGATGACAACCGGCAGTCCGATCTCTGTGGCGGCGGCGCGCCTCAGCCAACGTTGAGGCCTTTCGATAACGCGGCCCCGGCACGCCGGCCGCGCGGCAACGCTCGCGCATTAGCCACTTATTTGTGACGGCCAGCGCCGTTTCGTAGCCAATGCCAGGCAATCCCATTTCTTCGGCGACGTAGGCGGCGGTTGAGCACAACCACATCGGTCTGCTCCGCGATTACGCCATTAACCGCGTGCTTTCGGCCCACGCGCAGCATTGCTTCCAGGTCGAGCGTGTCCACCACTTCTGCGTGGTCCGGCAAGTTTCAGGCCGGGAGCCGAAGGGTCCTTGTCTGTGACGACAGTTTCCAGACCCATATCGCGAGCCCGGCGGATGACCGGCTCCTGCCAGGCACCCGCAGTTATGATCAGGATTCGTTTTCCGGGAGTCATTCAGTGGGTCTTGATTCTAACCGGCACTTTGTTGCTGATAGCGCCATGCAAGTTGATACTCACCCAGAGCTTATCATTGCCATTAATATCTGCAGGCAGCTTCACAACGATCTGTGTCAGCCAGTCGTAGCCCGGCATCTTTCCCACGTATTCGACAGGCAAAGGATAGGCCGCCTGCTGGACATCTTCCACCCTGAGCCGTTAGTGCTGAGATTCCAATCAGAACAAACAGGATCAGAGAAATCACCGAGGACCAAATAGAGCCTATTGTGATTGGCAACGTGGTGAATCAACAATTTCACACGTTGAGCATACAGCTCCGCGAGGAAATCTATTTCAAGCGCATCACCGGCAAACTTTTCGGCACGCGCTACCAGTGAACATCATCTGGAGAGGCTACCTCCAACTGCGTGTGAAGGCTGGCGCAAAGAGTTATTGGTTGTCGTTAGAAATAGATAGGAGTGGGTGCTCCCGATCCCTTGAGAAATTACCGTCGGTGGCAGAGGCCACTCGATACCGGGAACAGGATCATCCCAGCGCACGCCCCGAGCTGATTCAGAATGATAGTACGCGGAAACCTGATAAAAGACTTCCGCTTTATCTTCGAGGCGTTTGGAAGCCATGGGCGAAACCCTCGGGTACATAGACCATCAGGCGATTGCGAGCGCTCAGCTCCACCGCGATCCATTTTGATCGGGTTGGTGAATCCTCGCGCAGGTCGATGATCACATCATAGATGGCGCCTGCCGTGCATCGCACCAGCTTTGCTTCTTCGTGAGGCGGGACTTGATAGTGCATTCCTCTAAGCGTGCCGCGTTGCTTATTGAAGGAGCTATTGCACTGCACAATTTCGGATTCACGCCGCGAGCGGCAAACTCTTCCTGGCTCCAGGTACGCGCAAAAAACCTCGCTCATCCTCGATCAGCTCGGGTTCGATGACGTAGGCGCCCCGCAATTTTGTTTCTTTAAAGATCATTGACCTGGAATGCGTTTTCGAATGGTTACACAACCCTTAACTCGGGAATAGGAATTATGAACTTACCTCCACGTCGGCGATACTCCGCCTGCTGGGACAGAATCTCATCCAGCAAAATTCCAGGTCAGCAAGAGAACGTGCGAGGGCATCTCCACTCCAATAATTTTGCCGGCGAACAAATTGGCAAGCGCACGCCGGGCATGTAGCGGCCCTGTTTATGAGTGCTGCGATCGACGACGAAATCCAGTTCTGACCTGCCGATCCCGAAGTAGTTCAAGAGCGTGCTGCCTTTCGCCGCCGCGCCGTATGCCGCCAGCCGCAGCTTTTGGTCTTTCAGATCGAACACAAAGTCTCTCAAAGAGGTTTTCAATTCCGCCACCCGCCGAGCGAAACCCTGATAGAAATCAAGCCGGTTGACTCCCCACTGCTTTTCTTCGTCCAACAGTTCAGTGACGGCCGCTCGCCCTCGGAGCGCCAGTGTCTACCCCACGCAAAATGCGCAGCGAGCCGCCATGAATGGCAAGGCGCTCGACCCACTGGATTGTAAGGCTATGACGTTCGAACAGCTGACTGAGCGCCGTGAGAGAGAAATAACACAGGTGCTCATGATAGATCGTGTCGAACTCGCAGCGATCGATCAGGTCTTTAACATAAGGCACTTCGATGATCGCAACGCCTTCAGGTTTCAACAGGAGACGCAGGCCCTGAACAAATCCATTGAGATCCGGGACGTGGGCCAGGCACGTTGTTTGCGTGAATCACATCTGCGCGTTCACCCTGTTCAACCAGGCGAGCGGCGGTTTCGGCGCCAAAGAAGTCCGTGAGGGTACGAATGCCACGCTCAGCCTGCGCCACGCGCGCAATGTTGATGGCCGGCTCAATCCCAAGCACAGGAATGCCGGCTTGTTTGTAATACTGCAACAGGTAACCATCGTTGCTGGCAATCTCGACCGCCGAGACTGTTCGCATCCAGCGGCCGCCACACGAGCACGCGCTCGACGATCGCCTGTGCATGACTCCAGCATCGTGTCAGAGAACGAAGAGAAATAAAGATAGTCGCGGAATAATTCTTCGGGCGGCACCGTCTCGGTAATTTGGACCAGACTGCACTTTGGACAGAACGCCAGCCTCGAGCGGGTAAGTTGATTCCGGCTGATCAAATTGTTCGGCGGCTTACCAGGGCATTTGCCAATGGCATGCGGCCCAGCGACAGCACCAGCTGCAAATCAGGCCGGCCGCATGATCGGCATTCAAGGTCGGCACTCATTGACCAGCTCCCAGGAAATCTCGGTACCAACCAATAGTCTGCTGCAAGCCTTCGTCAAGCGTGAATAGTGGTTTCCAGTCGAGCAGCCGGCGCGCCTTGGCAGCACTTAGATATTGATGACGGATCTCATTGGTAGTTTGATTCAAAATTTCCGGCTGCAACTCCGATCCCATGAGCTTAAGGATTTGCTGAACGATCTCGAGCACTGAAACCTGAATCTCATTCGAGAAGTTGAATGCTTGTCCCGCCAGTTCCGGATTGCCGGCCAACTTCTCGGCCAACAAGATATACGGCGGCCGCTCCGTCCTCCACATAAAAGTAGTCTCTTATATAACTACCATCGGAGCGAATAATGGGGCGCTGGTCCCGCAGGATCGAGCGAACTGTTCCGCGCACGATACGGTTCCAGTTCAAATCACCGCCACCATAGAAGTTTCCCGCAGCGCGTGACGACGACAGGCAAGCCATAGGTGGTCGCATACGACTGCGCGATCAGATCAGAGCAGGACTTGCTTACATCGTAGGGATGACGCCCCTGCAGAGCGAGTGTCTTTCATCGTAAGGGAGATGTTCGTGATCTCCGTAAGCCTTGTCCGGATGAAGCGACGACTGATCTGCTTCGCCAGGGGGCTGCGGCGGCAAGCTTCCAGGAGCGCCCAGGTGCCGTGCGATGTTAGACTCAAAGGTGGAAATCGGATTGCGGTTCGCGATTCCGACGATGGTTTGGGCAGCCAGATGAATCTGGCAGTATCTATTTCATACTCACCCAACATCTCGTTCAAGCGATGCCTGATCCCGACATCGCCGCGAACGATCTTAACTCGCTCGAATAGTCGATTCTGAATCAGGTCGTCTTTGTGGCAACCTGTCGCGGATCAGACAGACGACATCAGCGCCGGCTCCAAGCAGACGACGCACCAACCAGCCGCCGAACCAGGTCCAGTGGCGCGCTGGTGACAAAGACGTGACCGATCTTTGCCAGAATGCGTCGGATCTGATCCCCGTCATTACTCCCAAACTTTCCACGGTATTTGCCCGCTCTGCCAGAGCTTCCGAACAACAACTTGTCACGATCGTGTCCATGCACCGCCAGAAAGCGATCATGACGATGGGCAACGAGCGTTTGTCGCCGCCGAGCCCTGAGCCGCATTCGCTTCCAGGCTGTCTGTCGTCGCCGACTTCAGATATTCCAAATACTTCGGCTCAAAACGAGGAAACCACCATTGATCCAGCCTTTCGCCAATCTGGGGCTTTCGGTAAACTCTGGCTACCAGGTCACCAGTCGAAGATTGCCTCCAAAGCGAGCTGGCGGCCTCACCGCGGTTGACCGTTGCCACCCGCCCGTGCTCCTTATGAAAACGCAATAGATCAGCAAAGTTGATACCGCAAGCATCATCGCGCCGTATGTGACCAGCAGAAGGTTTCTTTGCTCAGCCATGGTTCCAATCGCTTTACACGCCCTCCGGTAGCTGTTTCACCCGGTATCAATGAGATGAACGATCCAATCTTCACACTCTTTGTTTCGTGCCTCATCACCGCTCCACTGGTTAGATTGATAGTCATACTTCCCACCAGACCGGAGTAATCGAGGAAGTAACGTTTGATCATTTCGCCCTTGTATCCTAGTGCAATAAAGAAATCCTTGAAGCCGTAGTGGGCATAAGACTTCATGATGTGCCAGAGAATCGGATACCCCCGACCTCAACCAGGGGTTTGGGCTTGAGTTCCGTTTCTTCTGCCAGCCTGCCGCCCAGGCCGCCAGCTAACAATCACGACGTTCATAGTCTTTACCTCGGTGCCACGTCCACCACGGTTTCGGCATTGCTGGGATGTAGCGGGTTTCCACTTCAACATGGGCCGGACGACTCTGGAATAATGCCCAGAGGTATCAGGCCCCGGGCGGAGTCGCCGTCCATACTGTCGATGACTTGAAAGGCAACGACCTCGCGCTCGAAGAAGTGAATGATTTCCGGATCGCGAGTGGTAATCGCGGCCCCTACGATGATGGTACCCTCCGCCAGCAGATGCCAGGTATCCAGGCTGCACTTACGAAGCGCCTCGCCGGGACGCGGACCGATCAAACCATGCCGGATCGTTATCTCCAGGTCACAAAAAGATACACGCCGTGTTCGTTGAAGAAATGATAGTTAGGTGTCAATTCATGTCCGGCCCTGGAGCACTACAAATTCCATTTCGATGGCTACAGGCTGCCGTATGTCCATTACATCGTGGAGCCCTCCATTTTCAGCTCGCACCCGAACGGCGAGCAGGCGAACAATTTCGTCACCGGGCGCCTTACTCACGTCAGGCCACTGCGCGCCGCAGGTGGTTCCCAAACCGCCGCTGAGGTACTCGCTTGCGACCTCGTGTGAAGGCCCATCACTGGAGCAACGTGGCCCTGGTCCAGTAATATTGTTCTCGGGCAAAGGCGGGTAATTGCCGCCATATTATGTGAAACAAACAGGATGGTGTGACCCTGCTTTCCTACATCCTGCATCTTGTCCAGACACTTGCGTTGGAAAGCGGGCGTCGCCAACAGCTAAGACTTCATCGACCAGCAATATCTCGGGCTTCCAGATGCGCGGCAACTGCAAAAGCCAACCGCAGGTACATGCCGCTCGAGTAATGCTTGACTGGAGTATCGATGAATTTTTCAACCTCGGCAAAGCTCACAATTTCATCGAACTTGCGCAACGATTTCATTGCGCGCCATCCCAAGTATGGCCCCATTTAAGTAAATGTTCTCCCCGGCCCGTCAGTTCGGCATGAAACCCAGTTCCCACCTCAAGCAGACTGCCAACCCGGCCATAGAGCAGGATGCGGCCTTTTGCTGGCTCGGTAATCCGAGACAGCATTTTCAGCAAGGTTGATTTGCCCGCCCCGTTGCGATCAATAAGCGCCCACGACCTCGCCTGGTTTGACTTCAAAGCTTACATCTTCGATCGCCCAAACAAACTCGGCGGGGCCATTGTTTCGCGTCAGTGTTCTTGAATGGAGAACGTACTGCGCCGCAACTACCGATTCACGCAAAGTAGAATAAGCGGCCTGCGGCTGACCGATGCGGTACCGCTTGCCGACGTTCTCAACCCTGATCATGGATGGCATCGATTAAATGATATCAGCGAATGTCTTTTCCACTCTCCTAAATGAGTAGGCTGAATATACCAACACCACCGCTGTGATTACGGTTGCAATGCCAAGCGCCTGCCAGGAAAGGCTTGTCCGAATAAAGCGGCCCGGAAACGACTCCACGATCGCCGACATCGGATTGAGGGAGAGCAGCCAGCGCCACTTTTGCGGCAGCGCCGTTGACGGGACAATAACCGGAGGAGACGAACAGCCAGATCTGAATCACGAACGGCAGGGCGAAACGCACGTCGCGATACTTAACGTTCAACGCCGACATCCACATGCCTACCGCCAACGCGAACAGAGTAGTCAACACGACCAGCACCGGCAGCATCAGAAGATTCAAAGTCAGCCCGACTTTGTAATAAAGCATGGCAAACCACCAGCGTAAGAAATGCAATGACGAAATCAACCAGTCCGGCGGCCACGGCCGCGGCGGGTACCAACGCGCGTGGAAAGTAAAACTTTGGCAATCAGATTGGCGCTTCCCACGAGGCTGTTGCCGCTGTTTGTTACGGCGTTGGCAAAAAGTCCAGGGCACGAGTCCGGCCAGGGCAAAGAGAGCATAGGGTGATGCCTTTGACTCAACACCCGCGAGCCGCCCGAAGAAAAGCGAGAAAACTATCATCATAAAAACCGGCTGCAAGATGGCCCATGCAGCTCCCAGCGCGGTCTGCTTGTAGCGCGCACTCTTGACATCACGCCAGGTGAGAAAATAAAGCAGTTCCCGGTACGTCCAAAGCTCAACAAGATTCAGCGAGGCCAGCCCTTTGGTTGTCTCGATTATGGCCAGCGGTTGGGAGGGCAAAGGAAGGGATTTTCGCCGGTCTGCGGGTTGCGGGATTCAACTGTAGGCCGTGTCAAGTTGGGTTGATTAAGCACACCCTAGCTTTAGGTTTTTCAGCGCGGAGAACATTTCGTGCCCTGCTCACAGAGTAAGTTAGTTCTAGGGCGCACGCTGCCGCACACGTCAAGAGCATGCGACTCGGGGCATGCGACTCGGCAGAGCATGCGACTCGGCGAAAATCAATGCTGCGGGATGAATTCCAGACTCTCAAGATTTGTTGATTACTTAGTGGGGAATGGTTTTCACCCTGCTTTGCGGCTTTTAAGGACAGCCCGCAAGAGGAATTTCTGGAAGCGAACAATGAAAAGTCTATTAGCGAAAAGACCACGCCGTCTCCAGTTCGTGCTTTGCTTGGCAACGAACGAGACGGCGCAGATTCTCAACCCCGGAAAAGGGTATTGATTTGGGTTACGGCCTTAATGCAGGGTCGGACCTCCAGCTGTAAAGACCTCGTTGCCCGCCATTCGTCGAGACTTCGTTAGTTCCGTAGGACAGAATCGTTCCCGCCGGCGAGATTCAGACCGTTAGCCGTATTGCGGGTTATGGTAGTTCTGGAAACGCGAATTTCGGTTCCAGCTCCGTTTGACTGAACTCCGTCAGCATTAAAGGATGTAGGGAGTCGATGACGTCCATTTTGGAGGTTTGATCCGCAAAAGCCGGTGCCGGTGTTCTTGGTAGCCACGCAGTTACGGCATACCATTATTCTGCCGGCTGCTCTCGACCACGAAGCCGCTGTTGCTATTACCTGATCGATTGAACATTGTTAAGATCAGCGGTAGCACTCCCCGCATCGACCAGGACAATCCCGCCGCCCGAATTGTTCTTGACCAGCGTGTCTTGAACGGATAGATGCCCCGATACCGTCCGCTCATCGACGATTCCGCGACCGACACCCGCGCGGAAACCGGAAAACCACGCAGCGCTCAACAAAAACTTTACCCCGGCGACGGTGCCGAGAATTCTGATGCCGTTGGTACCGGTGCCGGCCCCGTTGATCGACAGATTCCGGAGCTCCACCAGTATTACTGCCTGACGTGGTAGTAATATTTACGATGACGCCGGTGGTTCCGGCAGCAAGGATTCCAGCGAGGTCCTGAGTCACCGTCGATGGTTATTGCTTTGGTGATCGTAACTGCGCCGAACCCTCCCGAATCCAGAGCATCAATCTCACCATCAACGGCGGTCTTTGAGATTGCGCCAGCGAACGTCTTGCAGGGGGCTGTCCTGGCTGCAGGGGTTAGCGTCGTCGCCGACGCCGGACACCCAGGTGCGTGCTGCCTGGGCGTTAGCCATCGAAGTCACCGTCAGCACAAAGGCTGCGACGGCCAGAATATTTAGACTGAAGCGAAGCTTACTCATGTTGGCATTCTCCTTTTGGGGTTGAGCTTAATTGCTGTTATTAGCAAGTCCTCTCGGCATCTGGGAACGAAGCGAAAGAGCTTTCTATTAAGTCCCGCGCCCGAATCGGATGCATCAGCCTCACCTGGGAGCTTGGGACGTGCCTTCTCTGTCAAATAGTTCAGGCGGCCGGCCCTTATCGAGCCGGCTTTGCTGTTTCTTTACGAACAGGGTAGTTCGTACAGCCAATCTTGTTGCGAACGTGATTGGCTGAGTTAATCCACGCGTTACCCTGAGCTGCCGAGATATCTCCGTGGCTTATCAGGGTCCCAACGCTGTTAACGAACTCGCTGAGCTTATTGCACGCGACATATCTGTCCGGCCACTATTTATCCGTTGAGCGCAGCGTTCAGCTGGCCAGTTAACTCCGTTCTTCTGTGTTCCGGAGAGCGACGAAGCGTTGACGCTGGCTATCGGGTTCTGGATCCCACTGCCTGCGGCGTCAGCACTGTCACCGGTAAAGCTGCAAGAAACCGGCCCATTGCCGGATGCATCGGTAACTGGAATAAGTCACCGTGGTGTTACCGCGATGCAGAAGATCGCACCGCTGGCCAGCCCTGCTGTGCGTGTAGTGATTGCTCCCGGACAGTTGTCTGCTCCGACAGGCGTCGTGTGGTCCCGACTGCGCCGGTCGGACAGGTTGGCTCTAACGTGGAAACTGGCAGGACAACTGATTGTTGGCGGCTGAGTGTCGTTAACGGTAACTACCTGGGTACACGACGATTAGTTGTTTGCATCATCGGTGGCTGCCAGGTAATTGTGGTGCTGCTTCCTTTGTGATAAGGAGTTCGCTCACCGCTTGGCTATCACTGCGCGTGCCGGCAATCGTCGGAGTATCGTCAGGTGTCCGTCGCGGTCGCCGTTCCCGGATTAACCGACAGCCGAACACAGATTTGCGTCGTTGCTAACAGTTATCGGACTCGGGCATGGAATCACTCGCGCCAGTCGTCGTCGCTTAACCGTCACCGTGAACTGCGCAGTCGCAGCAAGCCACCGGCGCCACCGTTATCGCTGGAGCCAGTCATTCGCCGTCAACGTGATTGTGTGCGCACCAAGCCCTACCAGCGTACCAGGCGCAGGGCTCTTTGAGTTATGGCGATTTGCCCTCATGCGTCACAAGCCCGCCGAACTTTGTATCCGAACTGGAGCAAGCGCAATTGTCAGAAACAGTCGCACTTCGTGGTGTAGTCCTGGCAAAGCGAACTGACAGGTTGCGATCCGCCGAGGCCGACTGATTGGCCGGCGGGAGTAATCGATCGGCGGCGTGACGTCGTTCTACGGTCACCTTCTCCGTACAAGATGGCGACGCAGCGCCAGTCCGATGAGCGATTTCCGTCATCTTCACTCGCGTGGGGATCCCGCGACGTCGTGCGAGTGCGCTATCCAGGTGATAGTGGTTGCGCCAGTCGCGCCGAAAGGAAAGCATCAGAGCCCAGGCGCGTGTGCAGTTACCGTTCCCATCATCGCAAGTGTACATAGGCCTGCCGTCGTGCTGCGAGTGGCAAAGACTGTTACAAAGTTACTACCCGTCGCAGTTGTAGCGCAGTTCCCACGCTGACTGTCGCTGAGCAGCCAAGCTGTCAGCATTTGCGTCAGGGGAGCTTGCTGGACAAGTTAGCGACCGGAGGGATCGTCGTACCCAGTATCCTCAACACTAACGATGAAGCCAGCAGCAGCTACCTCCACCGGCTGGTTTCCGAAAGTAACGCTAACGGTCGTGCTGCCGACCGGGAAGAATGCGCCTGAAGCTGGTGCGTTGCGTTACCGCACCGCAGCACGCCCGGAGGGTTCTGCCGCGTCAGGTAAATGTCACGTGCGTAACCGGCGCGTTGACCACCCTCGGTGGTGTCGGCAACAGCATTAACATTGTCCGGCAGTTAAGCGTCAAGCGCCCGCCTCCGCCAGCGGTCGAGACAGTGGCTGTGGCCGTCGCAGAGTTCGTCTTCCGGTTTTATCTCGCAGGTAGAGTCGGGCGCGCAGGGAGTGGCACTCACTTGGAAATGCTCGCGAGATTGGTCAGGATCGCGCCCGCCGTGGGTGTGCCCGTGATTACTGAGAGTAGTTATGGTCAGTCAAATGTGTGCTGTCGTGCCCGCGGGCAAGCTGGCCAGTGGTGCAGTTAATAACGCCCCCATCCACGGCCCCGCAGTCGAAACCCGATCCGTGATCTGTGATTGATGTACTCTCCGTGTTATCCGGAACCGTGTCGCTAAGAACAACATCTGTCGCCGCGTCAGGTCCGAAGTTCGAGACGAATACTTCAAACACACTGCTCGAACCTGCGCCTACCGTCGAATCGGCGTTCGGGCCACTCTCGACTTATGTAAAGCGGTCAACAAAAGCTTTCGCTGGATCATGAACAGTGAAGCGGTGCGGGCTTCGCGGAATGAGCCGTCGGCTGCCGAATAGATGCCTACGTTCCAGACGCCACGATTATCAACCATTACCTCGCCTCCGCCAGCGTCGGTGAAGGTTTGCATTGCTGTACCGGGAATCAGATAAAAGCCCGTTTGTGGATCGGTCGTTATCTCCGGCGCCCTTGGCAAGTGAACCATAAGGGGATACCCAGCCGATACGTCTGGCCGCGCGACCGTCGGCGCCTAAATCCGCTCCCGTTACTTTCGCGCAGACTGTTTCGCCCAGATTGAATGAATTCTTTGCCGTCGCGGTACAAACGCCACCGACAACCTCGAACGTAGCTATGGACTCTGAAGCTTGAGGTAGCACCAGTGAGAGGGGTTGGCAAGCGAGAAATTCATTCCGAAGAGCTTGTCCGAGATCCGGCTCTTTCACGCGGGAGCCTACGATCTGAAAGGGCTGGATGGGTTGGAGTCGACCCAATGCCAGCGCCCAGTCTTGGACGGAAAGAAGACGCAGATGATGATGAAAACAAGGGAATACCGATGAGCGCAACCAAGGCAACAAATGTCGCGATGCGCAGGCCGGATCTAAGATTTGTGCGATGATGATAACCTGTCCTGGGCTGGGTCTTCATTGGAAATTTCTCCTCAAGACCACTTCGCTCGCTGGTGTTAGCGTTCGGTGGTCGATTTAAGCTTGGGACGAGAGTAAAAACGCGAAGCGTGCGGATCTCAAATAGATAACAGTTGCTGTTGCGAGGTGAGTTCTGAGGGCTATTTACCGACGAGAACTCTGAAAATTTTTCATGAATACCAAAACGATGAAGTGTGATATGCCTCTGGGTTTCAACGCTGTGGACTGACTTTCATCGACGAAATACCCGAAGAAGACGAGTAAGGACGCGGTCTGTAAAAAATAAGGAGGAGTTAATAATCCATTTACCAGTGGATGTCAACAAAAATGTACAAGTCTTCTTGCATCAATTTGCCAGTTCCGCGCTACCTTTGAGAACTGACAGTTTCTAATTAACATAGTGTTTACGTGAGTTTCTTTGATACGTCGAGGCCAGACAATTTGATCGAAACCAACTCGTGAAATCTTTGTTACCGGCGGTGCTGGATTTATCGGTTCAGCCTCGTGCGGCTGTTGCTGGATGAGACCGCCGACTGCAAATCACGAACTTCGATGCGCTGACTTACGCAGGCAACCTCGACAATCTCGAAGCGGCTTGATAAATCGCGCCAATCGTTTTGTTCTGCAGTAATATTACGGACTCCGAGGCAGTGCTCGCAGCACTTGGCGAAAACACTCATGCCATTGTTAACTTTGCCGCTGAATCGCACGTTGACCGCAGCATCGCCGACGCCACTGAATTTCTGCGCACCAATATCACCGGCACACAGGTTTTACTAGATGCTGCTCGCGCCCGCGGGGTCAAGCGGTTTATCCAGGTTTCAACTGATCGAAGTGATGGGAAGTCTACCGGAAAACGAAGATGCGTTTTTCACGGAGGATTCTCCCTTTGAACCAAACAGTCCCTACGCTGCGTCCAAAGCAGCTGGCGGAACATCCTCGTTCGTGCCGCCCACCATACTTTCGGCCTCGATACTGTTGTGACACGATGCGGCAATAACTACGGGCCAAGGCAATTTCCAGAGAAGTTTCCCGCTGGCGCTGTCGAATGCCATGAATGATCAACCAATCCCGGTCTACGGCGACGGGCAAAATGTCCGAGATTGATCTACGTCGATGCACCACTGCCGGGCGATCCTTATAGCGATGGAAAGAGGACGGCCAGGTGCGGTTTACAACGTTAAGCCTCGCAACGAACGTCGCAACCTCGACGTCGTTGAATCGCTACTCGACGCGGTTGGCAAGCTCCCACTCGCTTATTAGTTTCCGTCAATGATCGCCCGGGACATGATCGGCGTTATGCGATTGATCCGTCGCTCATTGAATCGGAATTGGGCTGGCGTCCGCTTGAGACCTGGGAAACCGACTGCAAAAGACCATCTCAATGGTATGGGCAAGCAATACGTGTAACTGAACGAAGTACAAT
>ERZ1370068.8529-contig-7374_pt1 | contig 35825 bp, 44 predicted proteins | sample MGYA00561227_ERZ1370068 | MGnify/ENA primary metagenome ERZ1370068 (study PRJEB38410, sample SAMEA6850437) | metagenome | study: Metagenomic assessment of the ecological functions of the soil: analysis of the soil microbiota associated with the... | reverse complement strand
GTATTGCTTCGTTCAGTTACGTATTGCTGAATCCGTGCGGCGCTTCGCGCTCAGGTTGCAGCCTGCGCGTCGCCCAGCGGCGGTGCTCGATCGTGGCTGTCGCTGTCCTTGGCAAGTAAGTGAAGTCGCGGTTGGCGATGGCGATCACCGCCGGATTGATGTCGTAGAAGCGGTAGACGTCGCCTTTGCTGCCGTAGGTCGCGATGCGTTCCGGCGCCGCAGCCCGATGACGCCGACCATGAGCGGACGGATCGGTCGGATGCATGCGATTCGAGCGCCCGCCCGACGCCAGACGTCTGCGTGTAGTACGTCGTCGGCTCGGCGCGCGAGGCTCCGGGATCGAGATATTGAGTGCCGTGCAGGATCGTGCCGTGCATCAACGATCGATGACGGTTCGAGTCCGGTGCTCCCGTACCAAGCTGCACGCGCAGCACCGCCATAAAAATTACGGGTGGCGACGCGGCGTTCCGTCGTAGAAATCATGCACCTGCCCAGGCACCGGCAGCCGGCCGTAAACAGCAGACGCCGCGATCGCCTGCACACCGAAGACCGGATGTCGCGTCCGCGCCTGGAACGGCGAGCAACGGCGGCGCATGACGGCGAGCCGAACAGCAAGCTCGAAATACGCGGGCAGCACCAGCGGAGCCGACGAGACCCACCAGCGCCGAGCCGATCAGCCCCGCCGAGCCGAGACCATCAGGTAGAACACGCGTCAGGTACGCGCGGCGAGGGCTTCAGCCGCGCAGGCTCGCCGTGGCAGAACATGCAGGCGAGAAACAGGCCGACGCAGAACACGCCGATCTGCAACTCGAGCTGGTGCGTAAGATCGCGGTCGGCGAGCGTCAGGCCATGACGCCCAAGCCCGCGGCGAGCATCGCGAGCAAAAAGCTCGCGGCACGATACCAGCCCCGGCCGTCGAAGCAGAGAATGAACGTAAGCAGGTAGATCGACAGCGGCACGACCACAGGAGCGGGATCGACGCGATGTTCTGACACAATGTGGTTGGTGCACCGCGAGCAGCAGAAACAGAAGCGACCGTCGCCGCGAGCGCGACCACAGCAACTGTCGATCGGCTCGGGAGGCGCATCGTCCGGGCGCAAGCATCCTGCTGTGGACGTCCGATGCACGTCCGCGCGGTGGCGCGATCGCAGGCTGAGCGAACCGTCCGCAGGCCGCAGCAAAGCAGACCGCGAACACGACATAGGCGGCGGACCATCCGTACGACTGCAAATCGCGTCGTGACCCACGGCTCGAGTCGCGATCGGATAACCGAGCAGCGCCAGCATCGACGCCAGGTTCGACAGGGCGAACAGCCGGTACAGGACTGCGGCCCGGGAAACTGCGCGCAAACCATGCCTGCACCAGCGGGCTGGTCGTCGACAGCAGAAAATACGGCAGGCCGATCGTTGCGCGCGAGCAAGGCCGAGGATCAGCAGCGATGGACTCTCGGATCCCAGCGGCTTCCACTGAGCGCCGGAGTACGATCGGCAGCGGCGATGACTCAAGGCCAGCAGCGTGACGTGCAGCCGGACCTGCGTTGACGCCGGACGTGCCGACGCACGATCAGGTCGGCGTAGCGCGTAGCCGAGCAGGAGCGTCGTCTGGAAGAACACGAGACAGGTCGTCCACACCATTGGCGGACCCGCCGAACCACGGCAGAATCTGCCTTCGCGCCGCTGATCCGGTTGAACAGGAACAAGCGAAACGCGCTGACAAAGATGGTGGCGGCGTAGAGGGGCCATGGAATCGATGTGGCCCGTGCCGCAGGCGCGACGCCGTCGCTTGGAACCGGACCCGTGCATTCCTGGAGCGCCCGATCGCGAGGCCATGAAGCTCGGCGTCTCGATCCTTATCGCGGTCGGGATCGCGGGCGTGGCTCCATCGCGATCACAAAGGCTCAAGACGATGGTTCAATACGCCGGATCAATAGGTCGGTTTCTGGCGAAAATAATCCATGCGGTCGATCGAACGAACCTTGACCTCGCGGACGTCGATGCCCTGCAGGACGCGCAGCGGGATTTCGCTGCCGGCCGCGCCGCGTGCCCACACCTTGCGATAGAACTCCGCTTGCGAACGCACCCTCGCCGCCGACGACGCGAGGATGATGTCCCCGCTCGTGAACGCCCGCGCGATCGGCGCGGCCCTCCGAGGTGAGACACGCGCCACGACGAAGCCGTCCCTGAACTTCGTCGGCGGCGACACGCCGAGCCACGGTCGCGCAGGCCCGGGCCGGCGCCGGCCGTCTTGATCGAGGCCAGGATCGGCTTCAACGCTCGATCGGCACGAACATATTGCCCGGCAGGTGCGGGTCGCGCGTCGGTCGCGTCGCGCAATATCGGCGGAGCCGACGCCGAGCAGCGAGCCGTCGGTGCCGATCAGTGCCGCGCCGCTCCGGTTCAGCGTCGGCGGCGAGAGTGAAGATCGCCCGAATCGAGCAGATATTCCCAGCTGCCGGAAAACGGTCGACGCGAAACGACGCACGCGCGGGTCGCGTCGTCCGCGTCCGCCGCTGATTCACGAGGTCAGCACCGGATCGGCTTCCCGCCAGGCTTGCTGGAATCGCCCCAGCTTCAGGCGGTGCGACATCGAGCGGCGCGATCGGGCGCACGAGTCCCGAGACCCGTGGCGTGGTCGTAGGCACGACGCGCGCGGGCGGGCGTGCGGCCCGTGATCGTCGACGATCTTCACGTCGTCGGCTTCGACGAGCTAGGTAGCTCGATGCGTCAGTATCAGGCCGCTCCCTGGCGATGACGATGCCGGTGCCTTCGCGCTCCGGTGCCGAGCGTCGCAGCGCGCTTCGCGCGTCGGGCAGCGCGTGTTTGATCGTCCGACGATGGCGGCGAAGAATCGCCTCGGCGTCGATCGCCGGGAATCGCGTCGCGAACTCCGGTTTCGCTCGCGGCATCGACCGCGGAAGGGCAAGAAAGCAAATCGCACCAAGAACAAGGCACTGCATGATGATGCGCCGAGGCCATCGCCAGCTGCGACCTGTGCTGAACATGGCGCAACTCCGGTGGCAGTCTCGCGGGCGTTCCCGCGCACCGCGACTGCCTGGAACTATAGCGCGACCGGCGCACGTGCGATGGCGGCCGAAGCGCGCGGCGAGCGCACGACGGTCGCTATAATGCCGCACGGCTAAACGTGCAGGACCAATCTGGAGGAACTCTGTGAAGACGAGCGCCGTGACCGCGGCCGATCTCGCGCGATCGGTGCTCGCCGTGCCGCCGCTGGCGCGCAAGCGGCGACCTGACCGCTCAATCCAGCTGCCAACGCTGCGCTGATCCGTCATCTCGAGGCCGGCGGCGTGTCGATCTGTTGATGTACGGCGGCAACGCCAATTTCTACAACATCGGGCATCGTACGAGTACGGCGTCGGTGCTCGACTTCCTCGAGCAGACCGCCGCCGCCAGGCACCTGGCTCATCCGTCCGCGGGCCCCGACTTCGGCAAGCTCGTCGGACCAGGCGCGCGTATCTGCGCGACACGCGAGCGTTTCCGACCGCGATGGTGCTCCCGCAGACGTTCCCTGCGACGCCGGATGGCAGCGAAAAAGCGATCAGGCATGTTTGCGGAAAGCTGCGGCCGCAAGGTGATCGTCTACATCAAGGCCGAAAACTTATCTGACGCCGGCCCATATCAAGCCGTCGTCTGGTCGATGCGGGCTGGTCGCGGCGATCAAGTACGCCGTGGTGCGCGACGATCCTGCGGTCGATCCGCTTCTGCGCGAGTTGCTCGACAACGCGTCGACGCGAAGCTGGTCGTCAGCGGCATTGGTGAGCGGCCCGCCGTCGACGCACCTTCGCACGTTCGGTCTCGGCGGCGATTCACTTCCGGATCGGTCTGCATTGCACCGCGCGGATCGACGCGTGATGCTGCGCCGCGCTGCACGTCGCGCGACTATCGCCACAGCGGAGACGATTCGCGCCGCGCGTATCTGCCGCTCGAGGATCTTGCGCGATGCGCACTCGCCGATCCGCGTGCTGCACGAAGCGGTGACCCTTGCGGGCATCGCCGACATGGGCCCGATGCCTGCCGCAACTTGTCGAACTATTGGCCGCGGCGCACGCGGGCGGCGATTCGGCGCCGCGGCTCAGGCGCTGCTGGCACATGACCGCGACTTCAATGAGGGACCTCAGCGAGACATTCATGACCGCGCACCGCAAACTGCCCGAAGCAGCTGCGATCGCATCGCTGGTACGGCGTCGAACGACATGCGCGCGTTCGGCCACCGCTCGCGCACCGCGCAGATGGGCTACACGCGCGACGACTACGCCGGCAAGCCGGTCATCGCGATCATCAACACCTGGAGCGACATCAACCCCTGCCACACGCACTTCCAGCAGCGCGCCGAGGAAGTGAAGCGCGGCGTCTGGCAGGCGGGCGGTTTTCCGGTGGAGATGCCGGCGATCGTCGCTGTCCGAGCCGTTCCAGAAGCCGACGACGATGCTGTACCGCAACTTCCTCGCGATGGAGACCGAGGAGCTGCTGCGCTCGTATCCGGCCGACGGCTGCGGTGCTGATGGGCGGCTGCGACAAGACCACGCCGGCGCTCGCTGATGGGCGCGATCATCGATGAACCTGCCGACGATCTTCATGCCGCGCCGGGCCGATGCTGCGCGGCAACTGGCGCGGCAGGCCGCTCGGCAGCGGGTCAGCGACGTCGTGGAAGTACTGGGCGGAGCTGCGCGCCGGCAACATCACCGAGAGCGACTGGCAGGAGATCGAGGACGGCATCGCGCGCTCGCCCGGCCACTGCATGACGATGGGCACCGCGTCGACCATGACCTGCGCCGCCGAGGCGCTCGGGCTTCACGCTCGCCGGGCGCCGCGTCGATCCCGGCGCCGGACTCGCGCCACGCGCAGATGGCCACCGACACCGGCAAGCGCATCGTCGAGATGGTGTGGGAGGACCTGAAGCCGCGCGACCTCCTCACCGCGCAGCGTCGTTCGACAACGCGATCACCACGCGTGCTCGCGCTCGGCGGCTCGACCAACGCGGTCGTGCACCTGATCGCGATGGCGCGGCGCGCCGGCATGCCGCTCGACGCTCGACCGCTTCGACGCGCTCGTCGCGCACGCACGCCGCTGCTCGCCAACATCCGGCCCGTCGGGCAAGTACCTGATGGAGGATTTCTACTACGCCGGCGGCCTGCGCGCGCTGCTGCAGCGATCTCGGCGACCTGCTCGACCTCGACGCGCGCACCGTCAACGGGCAACACGCTCGGCGAGAACATCGCCGGCGCCGAAGGTCTTCAATCGACGACGTGATCCTGCACGCGCGACAAGCGCGCTGGTGCCGACGCGGCAGCCTCGCGGTGCTGCGCGGCAACCTCGCGCCCGACGGCGCGGTGATCAAGCCCGCGGCGGCCGAGACGCGCCTGCTCGAAGCACACCGGCACGCGCGGTGGTGTTCGCCGACTACAACGACATGGCGGCGCGCATCGACGATCCCGGCGCTCGACGTCGACGCCGACTCGGTGCTCGTGCTGCAGAACGCCGGGCCCGCTCGGCGCGCCCGGCATGCCGGAGTGGGGGCAGTTGCCGATTCCGAAAAGACTCTGGCGCAGGCGTCCGCGACATGGTGCGCATCTCGGACGCGCGCATGAGCGGCACCAGCTACGGCGCATGCGTGCTGCACGTCGCGCCGGAATCGTTCGCCGGCGGCCCGCTTGGCGCTGGTGCAGCGACGGCGATCTGATCGAGCTCGACGTCGCCGGCGCGCAAGCTCGAGCTGAAGGTCACGCGACGCCGAGCTGGCGCGCCGCCGCGCCGCGTGGAAAATGCCGCGCCGCGTTTCGAGCGTGGCTATGGCGCGCTCTACCAGCAGCACATCACCCAGGCCGACCAGGGCTGCGATTTCGATTTTCTCGAAGGCACCGCGCCCACCGCCGAGCCGGAGATTCACTGATCGTGCAGGACTCGTTACCGGCAGCGCGAAGGCTGCAGTCGAGCTCGTGAGTCGCGCGCCATCATGCGCGGCGGCGGTTGCGACGCGCAGCGAAGCGACGATGGTCGCGCGGCGCCTCGTCGATTCGAACCTGGTCGGGCACGATTCGCACGGCGTCATCCGCGTCGGCAAGTATCTCGAATGGATGCAGCGACGGCTGGCTGAGACCGAATCAGTCGCCGACGATCGTCTTCGAAAGCGACACGATCGCGATCATCGACGGCAATCGTGGCTTCGGTCAGGTCGTCGGCGAGTTCGCCGGCAAGACTCGGCACGGCGCAAGGCGGCGAAGACCGGCATCGCGATGGTCGGCCTGCGCAACTGCGGCCACCTCGGCCGCGTCGGCGACTGGGCCGAACTGGCGGCGGCCGCGGGCCAGGTGTCGCTGCACTTCCTGAACACGTCGGGCGCGCAGCGCGTCGCGCCGTTCGGCGGCAGCGACCGCCGACTCTCGACCAATCCGATCACGGTCGGCGTGCCGGTCGCCGGCGGAGATCCGGTGATACTCGACGTGACCACGTCGATGGTCGCCGAAGGCGAAGTTGTTTGTCGCCATCAACAAGGAGAGCAGCGTGCCCTCGGGATGGATCATCGACAAGCATGGCAAGCCGACCACCGAGCCCAGGGACTTCTACGACGGCGGCGCGCTGCTGACGGTGGGCGCGCACAAGGGCTCCGGGACTGTCGATCATCGTCGACCTGCTGGCCGGCGCGATCTCGACCGGCAAGAGCTCGGATCCGTGACGATACGGTGCTGCGCAACAACATGCTGTCGATCTACATCGCGCCGGCAGTCTACGATTCCGGACGGCACGGTCTCGCGCGAAGTCGCGCGGTTTGTCGAGTGGGTCAAGGCGTCCCTCCGGCGGTGACGGGTCAGCCGGTATTGCTTCCCGGGCGAAATCGAGCGCGCCACCCGCGCGCAGCGAGTTGCGCAGGGGATCGCGATCGACGACCAGACATGGAAAGATCTCGTGGCCGCGGCGGCGTCGGTAGGCATTGGCGCCGAGTCGGCGATGGCGATGATTGCCGAGCGCGCGGCCTGATGCGCAGTGATTGCGCATCGGCATGTCGTCGCACATGCGGCGTTCGTCGATCGCCACGCGTGGCCTCCCCCAACGCACGAGGCTGAATCCGATGCTTCGGGAAACCCCTGATCCAGGCGTTGATCCTCGGCGCGTCGTTTGCCTGCGCTGCGCCGGTGCCGCGGACGCTTATCCAAGCAGGCCGATACGCATCGTCGCCCCGAGCACGCCTGGAGATGCGCCGGACACCATCGCGAGACTCATCGCCGAGCGGCTTTCGTCCGCGCTGGGCAACAGGTCTTTGTCGAGTAATCATCCCGGCGCCGGAGGCGTCGTCGGCTCCGACATCGTCGCCAAGGCGCCGCCCGACGGATACACGCTGATCATGGGCAACGCGGGCTCGCATGGAATCAACGCGGCCGTGTATTCGAAGCTGCCCTTACGACATCCAGCGCGACTTCGCGCCGGTGTGCCAGATCGCCGATCGCGCCCAATATCATGGTCGTCAATCCGTCGAATTCCCGGCGACAAACGTTCAGCGAGTTCATCGCGCTATGCGAAGAGCCAGCCCGGGCATAACTGAACTACGCATCCGGCGGCAACGGGCAGCAGCGCGCACATGTCGATGGAGTTGTTCAAGTCGATGGCGGGCGTCGATTTCTGGCACGTGCCCTACAAGGGGTCGTCGCCCGGCGCTGACCGACGTGATCACGCGGCCAGGTCGTCGGTCGATGATCGTGAACATGCCGCCGGCCGTGCCGTTCGTCAAAGCTGGAAAGCTGCAAGCGCGCTGGCGGTGACGACCCGCAACCGTTCGCCGCTGTTGCCCGAGGTCCCGACGGTCGCCGAGTCCGGGCTGCCGGGATATGAAACCGTCGCGTGGTTCGGCATTCTCGCGCCCGCCGCGCACGCCGCCGGACATCGTGAATCGGCTTGTCAGCGGAAATCGGCGAAGATCGCGCGCTCGCCCGCCATGCGCGAACAGCCTGACTTCGCTCGGCGCCGAAGCGGTGGGCGAGCACGCCGGAGGAATTCGCTGCGGTCATCGCCCGGGACATCGCGAAATGGACACCGCTGGCGCAAGACGGTCGGCATCAAGGTCGATTGACTCGACCGCATCAGGCGAAGCGCACGATGTCCCGTATCGCAGCGATGGAACCGGTCGTCGTCAACGTCTCCGCCGAAAACGAACTGGACGTTTATCGGCGGTAACGACCGACGCCGGCACGACGGGCTGGGGAGAGTGCTCGCTCAATCGCTGGGAACCGCTGCTGGTCGCGCTACGCGCGAGATTCTCGCGCGAGATCTGCGTCGGCGACGACGTTGCTTGCGCAGCGGACGAACTGGTCCGCTATCTTCCGCATTCTCCCGGCGGGCTTGTCGCGCATGCAGTCAAGAGCGCACTGGAGCAGGCGCTCACCGATGTTTCGGCGCAGCTTGCCGAGAAGGCCATCCACCGCATTGCTCGAGCGCCGGCGCCGACGGACATCGATGCCCGCCTATGCCAACATCAATCGCGGCGTCGCGGTCGCGATCGCCCGAAGGCTTCGCCGACGCGGCCCGCGGCGCAGTCGCCGCCGGCTACGCGAGCGTCAAGCCTGCGCCTTTCGACGGCGTCATCGCCGAAGATGCCGGAGTAGACCCCGATCGACGCTCGCATTCGTGAGGTCTCGACCGGGTGTTCGCCGTACGCGACGCGATCGGGTGCCGGATCTGTCGCTGCTGGTCGATTGCCACTGGCGATTCGACGAAGCTCGCGCCGATGGCTGCTGATCGGCGACATCGCGGCCGCGTCGCCGTATTGGATCGAGTGTCCCGTCTCCGAGCATCCGTCGCACTTCGCCACGATCGCGCGGCTTGCGCAGCTTCGCGCACGGAGCATGGCATCCGACTCGCAGGCGGCGAGATGATCACCGGGCCCGAGGAGGCAGCGGCGATGTGCGACTGCGTCGCTCTACGATGTGCTCATGCCGGACGTCAAGTACGCGGGCGGGTATCGCCGGCATGCTGGCGATCGCGAAAGTCTGCGATGCTCATGGCGTCGACTTTCGCCGCCACAATCCGACCGGACCGATTGCGCACCTGGCCAGCATCCATGTCTGCGCCGCGTCGCCAAGCGCTGCTTGTGGCTCGAGCACCAATGGGCCGAATGCCGCGCTCTTCGACGCGCTCCGTCGGGGGCCAGGCTTCGCCTCTCGTGGACGGCGCGTTTGCCGTGCCGAAGCCCGGGCCTTGGCGCGGCACTCGACCTCGCCGTGGCGGCGGGCGCATCCTTATCTACCGCTGTCTCGCGATGCCAATCTCGACGAACGCCTGGGCTGATCATGACGACTCTGTTCGAGAACTTCGTTTCGCGCCGGATCCAAGACCGCCGGGGCCGAGATCAACCTGGTGATGCGGCGGCAGCGGGCCGCCGCTGCTGCTCTTGCACGGCTATCCGCAGACGCACGCGATGTGGCACCGAGATCGCGCCGCGGCTGGCGCGAACGCTTCACCGTCGTCTGCGCCGATCTGCGCGGCTACGGCGACTCGGCAAGCCTGACGGCGGCGACGCACGCGCATCAACTACTCGAAGCGCGCGATGGCGCAGGACCAGGTCGAAGTGATGCATGCGCTCGGCTTTCACGCGATTCGCGGTCGCCGGACACGATCGCGGCGGGCGAGTCGCGCATCGCATGGCGCTCGATCACCCGGAGCGTGTCGAGCGGCTGGCCGTGCTCGACATCTCGCCGACCGCGGCTCATGTACGCGCACGACCGACCAGGCGTTCGCGACCGGCCTACTACCACTGGTTCTTCCTGATCCAGCCGTTCGATCTTGCCCGAGACGTCTGATCGGCGCCGACCCGTCGTACTACCTGCGCGCAAGCTCGGCGGCTGGGGCTCGCGGACTGCAGCATTTCGATCCGCGCGCGCTCGCCGAGTACGAGCGCTGCTTCGCGCGATCCGGCGACCGATCCACGCGACCTGCGAGGACTACCGCGCGGCGGCGACGATCGATCTCGAGCACGACGCCGCCGATCGTGCGACGCCCGCAAGTTCGACTGCCGCATGCTCGTGCTCTGGGGCGAAAAGGGAGTCGTCAATCGCCTGTTCAGCCCTATCGCGATTGGCAGCAGGTCGCCGATGACGTCTGCCGGCCGCGCGCTGCCGTCCGGACATTTCCTGGCGGAGGAGGCGCCGGACGAGACATTCGGTGCGATGCTTGGCGTTTCTTGACGTGTAGCAGCGCCATCAAGCTTATGCCGGACCGAAGTCGATCTGGTAAAATGCGCGGCTTGGCCAAGTAGCTCAGTTGGTAGAGCAGAGGACTGAAAATCCTTGTGTCGGTGGTTCAATTCCGCCCTTGGCCACCCGATTTGATCTCAGCCGCGAGTCGCGCTCATGGTTCGGGCTTCCGCGGTTCCTAATGGTTGTCAAGGAAGTCACATCGGCAGCAAGCGAAATCCCGGCTTTCAGTGCGTTCGATAGGAACCTTCGCAACCCGATTGCCGTCGTTGGCCCCGCACGGCACCCGAGGCGGCTCGTGAAATGAACGTCAGAGACGCGACGGTTTCGGAGCACCTGATCGACATCGCCACGCGGATTCGCAAGAGCGCGTGGCCGCGATCGCAGCCTGTCGACGAGTTGCCGCTTGCGATCGGAGCTGTTCAGCGCCGATCAGATGGAACAGCACGGCGAGATACTCGCGGCTTCGCATCAGTTGACCAAGCAAGCGCGGCTCCGGACCAGCTGCTGACGCGCCTGGCCGACAACGAAGGCCGTGCTGCTCGAGCGTCTGCAATCTGCTGACCGCGGCGGTCACGGCAAACCGCCGGCTGACGCCGGCCGGCGAATGGCTGCTCGACAACTTCTACCTGATCGAGGAGCAGATCCGCACGGCCAAGCGCCACCTGCCCAAGGGCTACAGCCGCGAGCTGCCGCGGCTGGCGCGCGGCTCCGTCGGCCGGCCTGCCGCGCGTGTACGACATCGCGCTTGCAGACCGATCTCGCACGGCGACGGCCGGGTCGACGCCGGAAAGCCTCAGCCGCTTCGTGGCGGCCTATCAGACGCGTCACGCACGCTGCAGCTGGGCGAGCTGTGGGCGATTCCGATCATGCTGCGGCTGGCGTTGATCGAGAATCTGCGCCGCGTCGGCGCGCGCATCGCCGCCGGCAGCGCTGGACCGCAATCTCGCCGACGCCTGGGCCGACCAGATGACGGAGATCGCCGAGAGCGATCCGAAGAGCCTGATCCTCGTCGATCGCGGACATGGCGCGGTCGAATCCGCCCATGAGCGACGCCGTTCGTCGTCGGAGCTGGCGCGGCGGCTGCAGGGACAGAGCCCGGCGCTGGCGCTGCCGCTGACCTGGATCGAGCAGCGGCTCGCCGAATCGAATCGCACCGATCGAGCAGCTGGTGCAGTCGGGAAACCAGCAGCAGGCTGCCGATCAGGTCTCGATCAGCAACAGCATCGGCAGCCTGCGCTTGCTCGGCGCGATGGACTGGCGCGAGTTCGTCGAGACAATGAGCGTCGTCGAGCGGACATTGCGGCAGGATCCCGGCGGCGTCTACGGCCGCGATGGATTTCGCCACGCGCGACCGCTACCGGCACGTCGTCGAGGCGCCTGGCCAAGACCGGCTCCATGTCCGAAGGCGCAGGTGGCCGACGGCGCGATCAAGCTCGCAGCGTGAAAGCGCCGGCGATGTCGAGCGGCGACGATCGCGCGGCGCACGTCGGCTTTCTATCTGATCGACGAGGGACGGCCGAAGCTCGAGCGCAATCGCGTGCAGGCTCGCCTGACGCCATTGCAGAACATCTGGCGCGCCGGCCGCGAGCGTCCGCTTTCTACTATCTGGGCGCGATCGCGCTGATCACCGCGAGCCTTGCCGGCGGCGCTGCTTCGCAGGGCGTACGCCGACGGCGCGCGCGAATGGCTGCTGGCCGCGGTGGGCATCCTCGCGCTGATCGCGTCGAGTCAGGTGGCCGTCGAGCTGGTCAACTGGATGGCGCACGATGCTCGTGACGCCGCGTCCGCTGCCGCGGATGGACTTTTCCGAGGGAATTCCGCCGCAGCTCGCAGACGCTGGTCGTGGTCCCGACCATGCTCACCAGCGCCGCAGACATCGAGCGATCTGGCCGAGGCGCTCGAGGTCCGTTTCCTGGCCAATCGGGACGCGCAACCTGCATTTCGGCCTGCTGACGGACTTTCCGGACGCGCGACCAGGAAGCGCTGCCGCAGGACGCGGCGCTGCTGCAGCTCGCGCGAAGAAGCATCGAGGAGCTCAACGAAAGTACGCCGATGCGTCGAGCGGCGCGCGGGCGACGCAGCGGACGAACCGGCGACGGCGACAGGGTCCGTTCTTCCTGTTCCATCGCCCGCGACGCTGGAATCCGCAAGAGCGGGTCTGGATGGGCTACGAGCGCAAGCGCGGCAAGCTCGCCGACCTGAATGCGCTTCTGCGCGGCAGCGGGCGAACGCGTTTCTCGCTCGTCGTCGGCAATACGGCGGTGCTTGCCGGCGTGAAGTACGTCATCACGCTCGACACCGACACGCAACTGCCGCGCGACTCCGCGCGGCAGTTCGTCGGTGCGATGGCGCATCCGCTGAATCGTCCGCGCTTCGACGCCGCGGCGGAGACCGCGGTCGCGCTGGTGACCGCAGGCTACGGCATTCTGCAACCGCGCGTCGCGGTGAGCCTGCCCGGCACCAACCGGTCGCGGTACGCGCGGCTGCTTCGGCGGCGAGCCCGGCATCGATCCGTATACGCGAGCCGTCTCCGACGTCTATCAGGACGTGTTCGGCGAAGGCTCGTTCATCGGCAAGGGCATCTACGACGTCGATGCCTTCGAGCGCGCGCTCGACGGACCGCTTGCCCGAGAACCGCATCCTGAGCCACGACCTGCTGGAAGGGTGCTACGCCCGGTCCGGGCTTGTTGAGCGACGTGCAGCTGTACGAGGAGTTATCCGTCCCGCTACAGCGCGGACGTCCGTCGGCGGCATCGCTGGATTCGCGGCGACTGGCAGGTCGCCGGCTGGATCTTGCCGCGCGTCCCCGGCGCTGGATGCGCGTCGGCATCGGAATCCGCTATCGGCACTGTCGCGGTGGAAAATCTTCGACAATCTGCGGCGCAGTCTCGTCCCTGCCGCGTTGACGCTGCTGCTGCTGCTCGGATGGATCGGCGCTGCCGCGCCAGCCGGTTCTGGACCTTGACGGTGCTTGGCATCCTCGTCGTTCCTCCGTCGTCGCCATCGTTTTCGACCTGTTGCGAAAACCGCCCGAGGTGCTGCTGTCGCAGCACGTCGTTGCGGCGATGCGCGCCGCCGGCCGGCACTTCGGCCAGGTGCTGTTCACGCTGGCGTGTCTGCCGTACGAGGCCTATTTCGAGCCTCGACGCGATCGTGCGCACGACTGGTTCGGATGCTGGTCACTCATCGCAGGCTGCTCGAATGGAGCCCGTCGCGGGAGGTCGATCGAGAAGCCGATCGAGCAACGACGCAGCGGTCGCGCGATCTCACCGCGTCCTTTCGGCTCATGTGGATCGCGCCAGTCGGTCGCCGTCGCCGCGGCGATCTGCACCGCGGTGATCAATGCCCGCCGCGCTGCGCGGCCGCGGTCCCCATTCTTTTGTTGTGGTTCGCCTCTCCCGCGATCGCCTGGTGGATCAAGCCGGCCGCTGCGCGCCGCAAGCGCCAGACTGACGGCCGACCAGTTGCGTTTCCTGCGACAGTTCGCGCGCAGGACCTGGGCGTTCTTCGAGGCCTTCGTCGGCCCCGACGATCATTGGCTGCCGCCTGACAACTTTCAGGAGCACCCGGTCGCCACCGTCGCTCATCGCACGTCTCCGACCAACATGGGGCTCGCGCTGCTGGCCAACGTGACGGCGTACGACTTCGGCTACATCACGGCCGGGCCAGCTCGTCGAGCGAACCGGCGCAACGCGCTGCAGTCGATGCAGGCGCTGCGAGCGCCATCGTGGCCACTTCTACAACTGGTACGACACGCAGTCGCTCTACGCCGCTCACGCCGCGCTACGTCTCGACCGGTGGACAGCGGCAACCTCGCCGGACATCTGCTGACCTTGCGCGCAGCGTTGGCCGAGATCGCGGATGCGCCGATTATCGGCCGGTCACTGTTTCTCGGGCTTGGGCGACACTTTGCGGCTGGCGTTGCAAACCGCGGGTCGCATCCACGCCAGCCATCCGCCGCTTTGACACGATTCGCCGAGCGCGCTCAAATCCGCGCTCCGCGGCCCTGCCGCTCTCGCCTGCCGGCGCGCACGCGCATCTCGAGGAGCTGGTCGCGCTCGCGCGCGCAGCCGGTTGATCCGGCACCAGCGCGCGACGCCGTCTCGAGCGAAGCGCTCGGCTGGGTGCAGGCGCTGGTCCGCGCAGTGCGAGGCAGCGCTCGCCGAGTTGCGTCTGCTCGTTCCCTGGGCGACGCTTGCCTGCCGGACTCGCCGGGTATGCAGCGATCTGATCCGCGTCGCGGCCATTCCGTCGCTGCGCCAGGTCGCCAGCCTCGACTCGCAGCTGCCGGCCATTGCCTCCCTTCGTCATGACCAGCCCTCGGCGCCGGCCGATCGTGAGGAGAGCCTTGCGCTGCGCTCGCTCGTCAGCGAAGGCAGTGAGCACGCGCGCAACCGGCTGGCGACACTTGAGCGGCTGACCGCACAAGTATCGGAGCTGGCGCAAATGGATTATGACTTTCTGTTCGATCAGGCCGCGGCGCCAGCTTGCGATCGGCTACAACGTCGGCGAGCGCCGGCTGCGACGCGAGCTACTACGACCTGCTCGCCTCGGAGGCGCGGCTCGCCAGCTTCGTCGCGATCGCGCAGGGCAGACTGCCGCAGGAGAGCTGGTTCGCGCTCGGCCGCCTGCTGACGACGCCGGCGGCGCAGCCGGTTCTGCTGTCGTGGAGCGGCTCGATGTTCGAGTACCTGATGCCGCTGCTGGTGATGCCGACGCTACGACAACACGCTGCTCGACCAGACCTGCCAGGCGGCGGTCGAGCGGCAGATCGCCTACGGCCGCCAGCGCGGCGTGCCCTGGGGCATTTCGGAGTCCGGCTACAACACGGTCGACGTCGCGCCTCAACTACCAGTACCGCGCGTTCGGCGTGCCCGGGCCTGGGCTTGAAGCGCGGACTGGCCGAGGACCTGGTGATCGCGCCGTACGCGTCGGCGCTGGCGCTGATGGTCGCGCCCGAGGCGGCGTGCGCGAATCTGCAGCGGCTCGCCGCCGAGGGCTGCGCCGGCAGATACGGCTTCTACGAGGCGATCGACTACACGCCGTCGCGCCTGCCGCGCGGCGAGTCGAGCGCGGTGGTGCGCTCGTTCATGGCGCACCACCAGGGCATGAGCCTGCTGTCGCTCGCCTATCTGCTGCTCGACCGCCCGATGCAGAGGCGCTTCGAGTCCGACCCGCTGTTCCAGGCGACGCATGCTGCTGCTGCAGGAGCGGATTCCGAAGGCCGAGCGCGTTCCATGCGCACGCGGCCGAGCTCTCCGACATCCGCGCGGCCGGCCGAGCGCCCGAGATGCCGATGCGCATCCTCGCCACGCCCGACACGCCGATCCCGGAAGTGCAGCTGCTGTCCAACGGCCGCTACCACGTGATGGTCACCAACGCGGGCGGCGGCTAGCAGCCGCTGGAAGGACCTCGCCGTCACCCGCTGGCGCGAGGACAGCACCTGCGACAACTGGGGCACGCTTCTGCTACCTGCGCGACGTGACGAGCGGCGAGTTCTGGTCGACCGCGCACCAGCCCACGCTGAAGCGCGCCGAAGCGCTACGAGGCGATCTTCTCCGAAGGCGCGCGTCGAGTTTCGCCGCCGCGACCACGACTTCGACACGCATACCGAGATCGTCGGTCTCGCCGGAAGACGACATCGAGCTGCGCCGCGTGCGCATCACCAACCGCGCGCGCGACGCGCGCGGACGCATCGAGGTCACCAGCTACGCCGAAGTCGTGCTCGCGCCGGCGGCGAGCGACGCCCTGCACCCGGCGTTCAGCAATCTGTTCGTGCAGACCGAGATCGTGCGCGAGCGGCAGGCGATCCTGTGCACGCGCCGGCCGCGCTCGCGCCGAGCGACGCGACGCCGTGGATGTTCCACCTGATGGCGGTGCACGGCGCCGACAGCCGAGAGCGTCGTCCTACGAGACCGACCGCGCGCGCTTCATCGGCCGCGGGCAGCAGCGTCGCCGCGCCGCAGGCGATGCTCGATCCGGCGCCGCTCTCCGGCAGCGCAGGGCTCGGTGCTCGATCCGATCGTCGCGCATCCGGCAGCGGCATCACGCTCGAGCCGGAGCAGTCGGCGACCATCGACATGGTCACCGGCGTCGGCGAGACCCGCGAGCGCCGCGCTGGCGCTGGTCGAGAAGTACCAGGACCGCGCATCTGGCCGACCGCGTGTTCGATCTGGCGTGGACCCACAGCCAGGTGGTCGCTGCGGCAGATCAACGCCACCGAAGCCGACGCGCAGCTCTACGGCCGCCTCGCCGGCTCGGTGCTCTACGCCAATGCTGCGCTGCGCGCCGAAGCCGGCGTTCTGCGCAGCAACCGCCGCGGGCAGTCGGGCCTGTGGGGCTACGCCATTTCCGGCGATCTGCCGATCGTGCTGCTGCAGATCAGCGATGCCGACGAACATCGATCTGGTGCGCCAGCTGGTGCAGGCGCATGCCTACTGGCGCCTGAAGGGTCTGGCGGTCGACCTGGTGATCTGGAACGAGGACCATCGGCGGCTACCGGCAGCTGCTGCAGGACCAGATCATGGGACTGATCGCCGCGCGGCGTCGAGGCGCACGTGATCGATCGGCCCGGCGGCATCTTCGTGCGCCGCGCCGAGCAGATCGCCGACGAGGACCGCATCCTGATGCAAAGCGTCGCGCGCGCGATCATCTCCGACAGCGAAGGCAGCTTCGCCGGACCAGGTCACCCGTCAGCGCGCCGCCGGAGACCGCCGCTTCCGCGCTACGCGGATCCGCGCTCGCCGCGCCGCTCCGACTCCGCGCGTGCAGTCGAGGCGCCGCGCCAAGCCGCTGCTCTTCGACAACGGCGCTCGGCGGCTTCACGCACGGACGGCCGCGAGTACGTCATCACCACGCGGCGCAGGCACGATCGACGCCCGCGCCGTGGGTCGAACGTGCATCGCGAACCCGCAGTTCGGGACGCGTGATCTCGGAGAGCGGCCAGGCCTACACCTGGGGCGAGAACGCGCACGAGTTCCGCCTCACGCCCTGGCACAACGATCCGGTGAGCGATTCCGGCGGCGAGGCGTTCTATCTGCGCGACGAGGAGAGCGGCTCGTTCTGGTCGCCGACCCCGCTGCCCAGCTGCGGCGCGACGCCCTACGTGCACGCGGCACGGCTTCGGCTACAGCGTGTTCGAGCACAGCGAGGACGGCATTCACTCGGAGCTGTGGGTCTACGTCGCGCTGGATGCCGCGGTCAAGTTCGCGGTGCTGAAAGTGCGCAACGACTCGGGCCGGCCGCGCCGGCTCTCGGCCACCGGCTACGTCGAATGGGTGCTGGGCGACCTGCGGGCGAAGACGGCGATGCACGTGGTCACCGAGATCGACGCGAGCGAGCGGCGCGCTGCTGCGCGCGCAACGCCTACAACAGCGAATTCGCCGGCAGGATCGCCTTCTTCGACGCCGACGACGTCGACCGCACGCGTGAGCGGCGACCGCACCGAGTTCATCGGACGCAACGGCACGCTCGCGCAATCCGGCGGCGATGGCTGCGCGCGCAGCTTTCGGGCAAGGTCGGACGCGGCGCTCGATCCCTGCGGCGCGATCCAGGTTCCGTTCGAGCTGGCCGAGGGCCAGGCAGCGCGAGATCATCTTCCGCCTCGGCGTCGGGCGCAGCCGCGACGATGCGCGCAGCCTGGTGCAGCGCTTCCGCGGTCCGGCGCCGCTCGCGACGCGCTGGACGAAGGTGCGCAGTACTGGCAGCGCACGCTCGGCGCGGTGCAGGTGCGAGACGCCCGACCGCGTCGCTCGACGTGCTGGCCAACGGCTGGCTGCTGTACCAGACGCTGGCGTGCCGCCTGTGGGGCCGCAGCGGCTACTACCAGTCGGGCGGCGCCTTCGGTTTCCGCGACCAGCTGCAGGACGTCGATGGCGCTCGTTCACGCCGAGCCGCGCCTGCTGCGCGAGCACCTGCTGCGCTGCGCGGCGCGCCAGTTCCGCGAAGGCGACGTCCAGCATTGGTGGCATCCGCCGTCGGGCCGCGGCGTGCGCACGCGCTGCTCGGACGACTACCTCTGGCTGCCGCTGGCGACGTGTCGCTACGTCGTCGGCCACCGGCGACGCCGGCAGTCCTGGACGAGCCGGCGCCGCTTCCTCGAGGGCCGGCCGGTCGGCATCGAGGAGGACTCGTACTACGACCTGCCCGGCACGCTCCGAACGAGTCGGCGAGCCTGTACGAGCACTGCGTGCGCGCGATCGTGCACGGCCTGCGATTCGGCGAGCACGGGCTTGCCGCTGATGGGCTCCGGCGACTGGAACGACGGCATGAACCTGGTCGGCTTCGCGCGGCAAGGGCGAAAGCGTCTGGCTGGGCTTCTTCCTCTACGACGTGCTGCGTGCAGTTCGCCGGCATCGCGCGCGCGGCGCGGCGACGCGCCGTTTGCCGAGCGCTGCGAGGCGGCGAGGCGGTCGCGCTGCGGCAGAACATCGAGCAGCATGGCTGGGACGGCGACTGGTACCGCCGCGCCTACTTCGACGACGGCACGCCGCTCGGCTCGGCGGCCAACGCCGAATGCCAGCATCGATTCCATCGCGCAGAGCTGGTCGGTGCTGTCCGGCGCCGGCGACGCGCGAGCGCTCGCGCACTGGCGATGGAGGCGGTGGACGCGCACCTGGTGCGCCGCGACGCACGCGCTGGTCCAGCTGCTCGATCCGCCGTTCGATCAATCGCCGTCGAATCCGGGCTACATCAAGGGCTACGTGCCCGGGCGTGCGCGAGAACGGCGGCCAGTACACGCACGCCGCGATCTGGGCGGCGATGGCGTTCGCCGCGCTGGGCGATCGCCGAGCGCGCGTGGGAGCTCCTCGCGCATGATCAACCCGGTGAACCATGCGCAAACCGCGGAGGCCACGGCGGTCTACAAGACCGAGCCCTACGTCGTCGCGGCCGACGTTTACGCACGTCCCGCCGCACACCGGCCGCGGCGGATGGTCGTGGTACACGGGCTCTGCCGGCTGGCTGTACCGTCTGATCCTGGAAACGCTGCTGGGACTGAGCTTGGAGAAGTGACAAGCTGCGCTTGGCACCGTGCGTCCCCGCTGATTGGAAGACGTACGCCGTGGACTACCGCCATGGGGATACGATCTATCACATCACCGTCGTGCAGCTCGGCGCCTCGGACGGCGATGCCTGCGGTGATCGTCGACGGCGTCGCGCAAGGCGAGGCGGTGATTTCGCTCGTCGACGACGGTGCGGATCACGCGGTCGAGGTACGGTTGAATGGCGTGCCAGCCATGGCCGGCAATGCGCTCTCGAGGCTTCCATTGATGGAATCGTTGACGGCGGCGGCATCTGACGGACGGATCGATCGTCGGCCGTCCTTTTCCGCACGCTTTGCGTGTGCGTCGGGACGCTGCTCGCGATCCTTCCGCTCGCGCATGTCACCGGATTGCGCAACGCGCTGGTCGGGTTTTATCGCGGGCACCGCAGTACTGCACTTCAGGGCCGCGCTGTGGAAGGACAACCCGACACTCGTGCCGTGGCTCGCCTGGCTCGGCTTCGCGGCGTTATCGATCCTTTGGTCGACGCTGCCGGCCGTGTCCTTCCGGAGCTTTCGCACCGATCTCCTCTACCCGTTCGTGCTCTTCCTGGCCAGCTTCATGCTCGTACGCTCGCGCGGAGGCTTGCCTGGCGCTGACCATCGGCGCGGGCGCCGGCACGCTGATGTCGCTGGCAACGACCATCGCGGCCACGATTGCGCCGATCGATCCCAAGGCCGATGCGCCCGTCCCGGGGATACTCGGATGGCTTGCGTGGAAGGCCGGCGACACCGTGGATCTGAGCACGTTTGTCGCCTTTGTCACGGTGCCCCTGTTCCTGGTCCTGCTGACTTCGCGCAAAGCGCTCTATCGCGCCGCGGTTGCGATCTGGCTGGCGGCGTTCGCCGCGCTCGGCATCATGAGCGAGAGCCGGACACTGGTCGTGTCTCTGTTCATGTCGCTCGCATGCTTCGTCATCGTGCTTGGGCTTTTGCGAGGCAAGCTGCACCTTCGTTCGGTGCTGGCGGTGATCGGCGTCGGACTGGTCGTTTCGGCCGATCAGCGTCGAGGTGATCTCGCGCCTGCGCTCGCTCGAGCCGCAGACGATGTATCGCAGCGCGGCGCTGGATATGATCGCCAAGGATCCCGCGCCCGGCAATCTGGTCTCGCGTATCTGGAGCTCGCCAAGCAACACCCGTGGCTGGGCGTCGGATTCGGCCGCGCACTCCCGTCCAAGACCTATCATCTCGATGAAAATCCCGAAGTTTCGCCGCATCGACACCCACGCGGCAACCCACGCGCACAACCTGCTGCTTGGGCTCGTGCTGGAGGTCGGATTGATCGGTTTGGCAGTGTGGCTATCCCTTCACATCGCGCTTCTGAGGCTGGCCATTCAACGCGCGCGGCGGCGAGGCAATCGCGAAAAGGCATGGGCGGCCGCGGTCGTGGCACTGGTCCTGTCGATGCTGGTCAAGAATTCAACCAACGACCTGATGGTCTTCGGTAACGCTTTGCTGTTCTGGTCGCTTCTGGGGCGATGCTCGGTCTTGTATGGTGGGGATCGCCGGCGGACGGCCCGCCCACCACGCGCCTGGGAGAGGGCACGCGCTAGCACACCAGATCCGGTTGCCGATGAAAAAAAGCCGGGCATGCCCGGCTTTTTCATGTTTCGCGACAACCAGCGCGTTACACCGCCTGGATGTTGGAAGCTTGTTTGCCCTTGGGGCCGGTGGTGACTTCGAACGACACCTTCTGGCCTTCCTTCAACGACTTGAATCCCGGCATGTTGATCGCCGAGAAATGTGCGAACAGATCTTCGCCGCCGCCATCGGGCGTAATGAAACCAAAGCCTTTGGCGTCGTTAAACCACTTTACAGTTCCTGTTGCCATGTTTTCCAATTCCTTAAAACAGAAAATAATCGGGTCGAACCCGGCCGATGTTTCGATCTCAAGGACAGGAAAGTACGGCGTTCGGCGACAGCGCAGCAGCCTGACAGGTCGTGCTTTAGTACTTGAAACAAAACACAAACGGGACTATACGCACTATCCCCAGCGGGGTCAAACGGCTGTCAAGGGGCCGAAAAGCGCCCCAAAACCCGCAAATCTACGAGGAAAGCTCGCTCCGGACCAGCGCTGCCCCCGCCGCCAGCGCGTCCAGCTTGGCGCGAGCGACGCTCGCGCGACAGCGGCACCATGCCGCAGTTGGTGCAGGCATGGAGACGGTCGGCGGGAACGAAGTGCAAGCGCCGCGCGCATCGGTCGCGGCCACGTCCTCCGGGGTCTCGACCCGCGTCGGTCGCCACGTCGATGGCCCCGACCAGCACGTCCTTCCCGGCAAGCAGGCCGAGGAGCTCGAGCGGGACGTGCGAGTTGGCGCATTCGAGCGAAACCTGGCGCGATCGAGGACTGCGCCAGCAACGGAAAGGTCTGCTCGTACTGCCGCCACTCCGAGCCCAGGGTCTTCTTCCAGTCGATGTTGGCCTTGATGCCGTAGCCGTAGCAGATGTGGACCGCGGTCGTCGCACTTCAGCCCTTGCGCGGCGCGCTCGAGCGCGGCGATGCCCCAGTCGCGCACTTCGTCGAAGTAGACGTTGAACGCCGGCTCGTCGAACTGGATCACGTCGACGCCGGTCGGCCTCGATGCGCGCGCGCTTCCTCGTTCAGGATTTCCGGCGAAAGCCCAGGCCAGCTTTTCCCGGCTCCGGTAGTGGTCGTCGTAGAGCGTATCGACCATGGTCATCGGCCCGGGCAGGGTGAACTTCACCCTGCGCGTGGTCTGCGCCGCGCAGGAAGCGCGCGTCGTCGACGTAGATCGGATGCGTGCGCGCGACCGGGTCCGACGACGACCGGGACGTCGGCGTCGTAGCGGTTGCGGATGCGCACCGTCCTCTTGTGCTGGAAGTCGACGCCCTCGAGGTTCTCGATCAGCGTCGTGACGAAGTGGCGGCGGGTCTGCTCGCCGTCGGTGACGATGTCGATGCCCGCGCGTTCCTGGTCGAACAACGCGAGCCGCACCGCGTCGCGCTTGCCCTCGGCCAGCTGCTCGCCTTCGAGCAGCCACGGCGCCCAGAGCTTGATGGGCCGGCGCCAGCCACTCGGGCTTGGGCAGGCTTCCGGCGATGGTCGTGGGCACGAGCATGGGCAGAGTGCTCCGGGCGTATCGGCGCTCAAGGCGAGGGCGGCCGATTATAGCGCCGCGACAAAGCCCGTCGCATTTTCGGCGGCGGCACTTGAGCTATCCTTGTCCGCCACGTACCTTGAGCGACGCTCGAGCGACCGGTGGGCGGCAAGGTCGAGCCGCTTGCCGATTTCCCTGCCTCGCCGCAACCCTCACTGCATCCATGACTCGAGTTCTCTATACCGAGCACGATTACCCCGACGTCAATCTGGAGCGTGGCGTGCTCGAGGCCGCCGGCATCGAGCTCGTGCTCGGCAAGTGCAAGACCGACGACGCGCTGATCGCGGCGGGCAAGGATGTCGATGCGTTCCTGATTCAGTACGCACCGGTCACCGAGCGGGTGATCGTCGAGCTGCCGCAATTGGGGCTGGTCAGCCGGATCGGCGCAGGCTTCGACACCGTCGATATCGCGGCCTGCGCGAAGCATGGTGTGTGGGTCGCGAATTCGCCTGACTACGGTGTCGGCGAGGTGGCAACGCACGCGTTGTCGCTCGCGCTGGCGCTGGTCCGCAACGTCACCGGCTTTAACCGCGACGTCAAGGCCGGAACGTGGCACTACCTTTCGTCGGGAAGCTTGAGACGCGCCAGCGAAATGACGCTCGGCATCGTCGGCCTGGGGCGCATCGGTAAGCGGATGGCGCATATTTCGCGCAACACCTTCAAGCGGGTCGTCGCCTGCGATCCCTACCTCATCGACGGCGATTTCCCGGCGTATGTCGAGCGAGCCGATCTTGGCGCTCTGTTCGAGCAGAGCGACGTGGTGAGCCTGCACACGCCGCTCAACGACGAGACCCGCGGCATGATCGACGAGCGCGTGCTGCGGCGCATGCAGCGCGGGATCGTTCCTGGTCAATACCTCCCGCGGCGCCGTCGTCACGATCGACCATTTGCTTGACGCACTCGATAGTGGAATACTTGCCGGCGCTGGATTGGATGTCCTGCCGGTCGAGCCGCTCCCTTCCGGGAGCAGGCTGCTGGGCCACCCCAAGGTAATCCTGACGCCGCACGTCGCGTATTTCAGCGCACAGTCGGAAATCGAGTTGCGGCGAAAGGCGGCGCAAAACATCGTGACCTGGGTCAAGACGGGGCGGCCGGATTACGTGGTCGTGAAGGGAACGCGGCGTCCGCGCCCGTAAGCGTTGCGGCAGAAGTGAGCCGTCATCAGAACGGCCTTACGAAGGAGGAGAATGGCAGCGGTAAGCATCAGAGCAGTACGCAAGAATTTCGGCTCGACGCAGGTGATCCGCGGTGTCGACATCGATATCGCCGACGGCGAATTCTGCGTCCTGGTCGGCCCCTCGGGCTGCGGCAAGTCGACGCTGCTGCGCATGATCGCCGGCCTCGAGGAGATCACCGACGGCGAAGTCAGCATCGGCGGCAGAGTGGTCAACCGCGTTGCCGCCGAAGCAGCGCGACATCGCGATGGTGTTCCAGAACTACGCGCTCTATCCGCACATGACGGTGCGCGACAACATGTCGTTCGCGCTCATGCTCGCGAAGCAGAGCAAAAGCGAAATCGAAGCGCACGTCGGCCAAGGCCGCGGACATCCTCGGCCTGACGGTGCTGCTCGACCGCTATCCGCGCCAGCTCTCCGGCGGCCAGCGCCAGCGCGTCGCGATGGGGCGCGCGATCGTGCGCGACCCGCAGGTCTTCCTGTTCGACGAGCCGCTGTCGAACCTCGATGCCAAGCTGCGCGTGCAGATGCGCACCGAGATCAAGGAGCTGCACCAGCGCCTGAAGACGACGTCGATCTACGTCACGCACGACCAGATCGAGGCGATGACCATGGCCGACAAGATCGTGGTCATGAAGCGATGGCGTGGTCGAGCAGATCGGCGACCCGCTGACGCTGTACGACCAGCCGAACAATGTTTTCGTGGCCGGCTTCATCGGCTCGCCGGCGATGAACATGATCCCCGGCACTGCGCGCAGCAGCGGCGGAATCGTGGAGGTGGAGTTCGACGGCGGCGTACGCTTGCCGATGCCGACCCGTGCCCGCGCGACCGACGGGCAGCGCGTGCTCTACGGCATGCGGCCCGAGCATTGCCTGCTCGACGGAGGAGCCGGCTTCCCGGCCGATGTCGTCGTGGTCGAGCCGACAGGGGCGGATACGCAGCTCTACTGCCGGTTCAATGGACAGGAAGTGACCTCGCTGGCGCGCGACCGGGTGAGTTGTCGCGCCGGCGATCGCATTTCGTTAAAGCCGGATCTGGCGCGCGCGCATCTGTTCGATGCGGACAGCGGCGTGAGGCTGGCTGCCTAGAATCGCCTACGGTCAAGAAGCCGCATCGGCGGTCGACTATTCGCAACGTCAACTGGAGGAGAGGACATGAAAGATTTCAAGCGTCGCGATTTTCTGAAGGCCACCGCCGGCGTCGCGGCCGGTACCGCGCTCGGAACCGGCTCGCTGTTATCGGCCGGCGAGGCCGTCGCACAAACGTACAAGGCCGCTCCGGAGAAAGGCGCCAAGCTGCGCGTGCTGCGCTGGAAGCGGTTCGTTCAGGGCGACGAAGACGTCTGGGCGGCGAACACCAAGAAGTTCACCGCAGACGACCGGCATCGAGGTGCGCGTCGACGCCGAAGGCTGGGAAGACGTGCGGCCGAAGGCTGCGGTCGCCGCCAACGTCGGCAGCGGGCCCGACATCATCATCAGCACCATGGAAGACGCGCACCAGTATCCCGGAGAAGCTCGTCGACGTCGTCCGACCTCGCCAACTACCTCGGCAACAAGTACGGCGGCTGGTACGAAGCCGCGAAGGCGTACGGGATGCACGACAAGAAGTGGGTGGCGATCATGATGGGCGCCGCCGGCGCCACGCTCGTCTACCGCGGGAGCCAGCTCAAGGCCGCGGGCTTCGAGACGTTCCCGAAGGACATGGCCGGTTTCCTCAAGCTGTGCCAGGCGCTGAAGGCCAAGGGCACGCCGCCCGGCTTCGCACTGGGCAATGCCACCGGCGATTCGAACTGGACGTTCTGGCTGGTATGGGCTCATGGCGGGAAGATGGTCGACGCCAAGAACAATGTCGTGATCAACAGCCCGGAGACGATCGCTGCGCTCGAATACTCGAAGCAGCTCTACGAGACTTTCATCCCCGGCACGCTGTCGTGGCTCGACCCGAACAACAACAAGGCATTCCTCGACAGCCAGATTTCGCTCACCAACAACGGCATCTCGATCTACTACGCGGCGAAGACGTCGCAGGACCCCAAGCTGCTGGAAATGGCCAACGACATCCAGCATGCCGCATTCCCGCTGGGGATCGACGGCAAATCGCGCGAGCTGAACCTCGTGTTCCCGATGATGATCTTCAAGTACTCGAAGTATCCGAACGCGGCCAAGGAATACCTGCGCTTCATGATGGAACGGGAGCAGTACGTCCCGTGGCAGGAGGCGTCGATCGGATACGTATGCCACCCGCTCGCGGCCTACGAGTCGAGCCCGTTCTGGACGGCGGACCCGAAGAAGACGCCCTACCGCGATTGCATGAAGAACATGACGCCGAACGGTTACGCCGGCACACTCGGCTATGCGTCGGCGGCCGCGCAGGCGGACTTCATCATCCCCAACATGGTTGCCGAAGCGGCGTCGGGATCGAAGACGCCGAAGGAAGCGGCGGAGCGCGCGCAGAAGAGAGCAGAGCGCTACTACAAAGTTTAAGAACGAGTCGGCACCGCTGACGCGGGATCGGCTGCGGATCGAGAATGCCTGACGCTGGCGTGATCGATCCGCGCCGCCGGCGCGCATCGGATCAGCGGCGCCGGTTGCCTCGGCGGCCGCCGTTAGGTGTATCGCTCTATGGTGCTTGTTCCCGATGACTGTCGTCGCACTCCCAGAGCGCGCTCTCCCGCGCACTCGACAATCGCACCGTCCTCGGGCTGCTGTTCATGCTGCCCGCCGGCGACGCTGTTGCTCGTCTTCCTGACCTATCCGCTGGGACTCGGCACCTATCTTGGATTCACCGATACCAAGATCGGCCGCAGCGGCGCCTGGATCGGACTCGAGAATTACAGCTACCTTTGGGGCGACGCGGTCGCGCGCCTGGCGCTGTTCAACACGCTTTTCTACACGTTTGTCGCCAGCGTCATCAAGTTCGGGCTCGGTCTGTGGCTCGCGCTGCTGCTGAACAAGCATCTGCCGTTCAAGGCCTTCCTGCGCGCGATCGTGCTGCTGCCTTTCATCGTCCCGACTGCGCTGTCGGCGATCGCTTTCTGGTGGATCTACGATTCGCAGTTCTCGATCATCAGCTGGGCGCTGATGAGGATGGGCGTGATCCACGAGTACATCGACTTTCTCGGCGAGCCGTGGAATGCGCGCGTTTCTCGACGATCGCCGCCAACATCTGGCGAGGCGTGCCGTTCGTCGCGATCACGCTGCTCGCCGGCCTGCAGACGATCTCGCCGTCGTACTACGAGGCGGCGAGCCTCGACGGCGCATCGCCGTGGCAGCAATTCCGCTACGTGACGCTGCCGCTGCTGACGCCGATCATCGCGCGTGGTGATGACTTTCTCGGTGCTGTTCACGTTCACCGACTTCCAGCTGATCTACGTGCTGACGCGCGGCGGCCCGCTCAACGCGACGCACTTGATGGCGACGCTTGTCGTTCCAGCGGGCGATTTCCGGCGGCAGCCTGGGCGAGGGCGCGGCGATCGCGACGGCGATGGTGCCGTTCCTGCTGGCCGCGATCCTGATCTCAGCTACTTCGGGCTGCAGCGGCGCGCGTGGCAGCAGGGCGGCAGCGGACAAATGAGCGAAGCAAGCAGCGCTGGAACGTCGCGAGCGAGCACCGTCGAGACCATCGATTCGCAGGGGATGAACTACCTGGTTTCGCTGCCGCGGCGCATCGTCACGGTCTATCTGCCGCTGTTCGTATTCCTCGTTCGTGCTGCTGTTCCCGTTCTACTGGATGACGATCACCGCGTTCAAGCCCGACGCGGAGCTGCTGTCGCGCGAAGGCAATCCGTTCTGGGTGATCAATCCGACGCTCGTCGCACATCAAGAAGCTGCTGTTCGAGACCGCGTACCCCGACTGGCTGTGGAACACGATCGTGGTCTCGGTGGTCGTCGACCTTCCTGTCGATTTTCTGCAGCGTGCTCGCGGCGCTACGCGATCGAGCGGCTGCGCTTCCGCGGCTCGCGCTACGTCGGCATGAGCATCTTTCTCGCGTACCTTGTCCCGCCGTCGATCCTGTTCATCCCGCTGGCGGCGATGGTGTACAAGCTCGACCTGTTCGACACGCGTCTGGCGCTGATCCTCACCTATCCGACGTTCCTGATCCCGTTCTGCACCTGGCTGCTGATGGGATACTTCAAGTCGATCCCGATCGAGCTCGAGGAATGCGCGCTGATCGACGGCGCGAGCCGCTTGCAGATCCTGATCAGGATCATCCTGCCGCTGGCGGTGCCGGGCCTCATCTCCGCCGGCATTTTCGCGTTCACGCTGTCCTGGAACGAATTCATCTACGCGCTGACGTTCATTTCGTCGTCGGAAGTCAAGACGGTGCCGGTGGGCGTGGTCACCGAGCTGGTCGAGGGCGACGTCTACCACTGGGGCTCGCTGATGGCCGGGGCGCTCTTCGGCTCGCTGCCGGTGGCGATCCTGTACTCGTTCTTCGTCGAGTACTACGTCTCCGGACTGACCGGCGCGGTCAAGGAATAAGCGCACGACGGCGGTCAGGGTTGAAATCGCGTCGAGGTCGCCCCCAATTCCGCTACAATTCATATCAACGCAAGTCCGACTCACGAGAGCCAGCGATGAGCATCCAGGACACCATTCGCGAGCAGGTCACGACCCACCCGGTCGTGCTGTACATGAAGGGCACGCCGCAGTTTCCGCAATGCGGCTTTTCGAGCGCCGCGGTGCAGATGCTGAAGGCCTGCGGCGTCGACAAGTTCTTTACGGTCAACGTGCTGGCCGATCGCCGAGATCCGCGCAGGGCATCAAGGACTACGCCAACTGGCCGACGATCCCGCAGCTCTACGTCAACGGCGAATTCGTCGGCGGCTGCGACATCATGCGCGAGATGTACGAGTCCGGCGAGCTGCAGCAGCTGCTTGCCCAAGCAAGCCGCCTGAGCGGTACAATACCGCGCAGCAACGACGGCGGGGATACCCCGCCGTTTTCTCTGCCGTCAGGTCCGTGCGCGGTGGACGCGCTTCACTTCTCGGGAATGCGCGCGCAGCGCGCGCATGACGTGCGCCAGATGCCTGGCGGTCGCGCACCTGCACGCTGAAGAACATCGCTGACGACGCGCGCCGCCGTCGGGCCGCTCCATCGACACGTATGTCGATGTTCGCGCCGGCGTCGGCGATCGCGGTCGCGAGCCGGCGCCAGCAGCCCGCGCTGGTCGGCGACCAGCAAGCCGGATGCCGGCCTCGAACACGCCCTGCGACGTCGGGCGCCCACTCGACGTCGACGATCTGATCGGTGTCGACGCGGCTCTTGCGCAGCGTGATGGCAATCGCGCGTGTGGACCAGCAGGCCCTGGCCGCTGGCGGAACTGGCCGACGATCGCGTCGCCCGGGAATCGGCCGGCAGCACTTCGCCGTACTGGATCGCCACGCCCTCGACGCCGCGCAGCGTGCAGCGCGCCGGGCTTGCGCCGGATCGGCGGCCGGCTCGTCGCTCGTCGCCGTCTTGCCGGCGCGCGCGTCAGCGCCTGCGCGACGACGAACGACAGCCGCTTGCCGAGGCCGATGTCGGCGAGGATGTCGAGCCGGCTCTTCGCGCCGTACTCGCTGCGCCAGCGCCTCCCAGCGCTCCCAGGTGATCGATTCCGGCGGCGACCTTGAGCGACGCGAGCGCCTGCTCGAGCATCCGCTCGCCGAGCGCCGCCGACTCCTGCTGCTGCAGCGCCTTCAGGAAATGCCGGATGCGCGAGCGCGCCTTGCCGGTCGCGACGAACGTGCAGCCACGACGGATTCGGGCGCGCGGTCGGCGAGGTCATGATCTCGACCTGGTCGCCGTTCTTGAGCTCGGTGCGCAGCGGCATCAGCTCGTAGTTGATCCGCGCCGCGACGCAGTGGTGGCCGATGTCGGTGTGCACGGCGTAGGCGAAATCGACCGCGGTCGCGCCGCGCGGCAGCGCCATGATCTTGCCCTTGGGCGTGAACACGTAGATCTCGTCCGGGAACAGATCGCCCTTGATGTGCTCGAGAAACTCCTTCGAGTCGCGCGACTCCGACTGGATCTCGAGCAGGCTCTGCAGCCAGCGGTGCGTCTGCTGCTGCGCCTCGGCGATGTCGAGCTCGCCGCCGGTCTTGTACAGCCAGTGCGCGGCGACGCCGGCCTCGGCGATCGCGGTGCATGTCGTGCGTGCGGATCTGCGCTTCCAGCGGCGTGCCGAACGGCCCGAACAGCGTCGTGTGCAGCGACTGGTAGCCGTTGGCCTTGGGGATCGCGACGTAGTCCTTGAACTTGCCGGGGATCGGCTTGTACAGCGCGTGCAGCACGCCGAGCGCCGCGTAGCACGCGGTCGTGTCCTGGCACCAGCACGCGCACGCCGTAGATGTCGAACACCTGCGAGAACGTGTAGCGCTTCTCGCGCATCTTCTTGTAGACGCTGAATAGATCGTCTTCTCGCGGCCGGTGACCGTCGCGGCGATGCCGCGTCCTTCGAGGCCGTCGCGGATCGACTCGCAGGATCCGGTTCATCACCTCGCGCCGGTTGCCGCGCGCCGCCTTGATCGCGCTTGGCGAGCACGCGGTAGCGCATCGGGTACAGATGCTTGAACGACGAGGTCCTGCAGCTCGAGATACAGCGCGTTCAGGCCCAGGCGGTTGGCGATCGGCGCGTAGATGTCGAGCGTCTCGCGCGCGATGCGCTCGCGGTGCGTCGGCGCCATCGCGTCGAGCGTGCGCATGTTGTGCAGGCGGTCGGCGAGCTTGATCAGGATGACGCGGACGTCCTGCGCCATCGCCAGCAGCATCTTGCGGAAGTTCTCGGCCTGCGCGTCCTCGCGCGACTGTGAACTCGATCTGGTCGAGCTTGGACACGCCGTCGACCATGTCGGCGACCGGCTTGCCGAACGACGTCTCGATCTCGGTCTTGGTGACGCTGGTGTCCTCCATCACGTCGTGCAGCAGCGCCGCGGCGAGCCCTGGGCGTCGAGGCGCCACTGCGACAGGATGCTGGCGACCGCCAGCGGGTGCGTGATGTAGGGCTCGCCGGACTTGCGGAACTGGCCGCTGGTGCGCGAGTTCGGAGAACGTCGAACGCGCGCTCGACGAGCGCGACGTCAGGCGGCGGCAGGTAGTGGCCGAGGTGTCGGGTGAACTCGCGCGATTTCCGACATGCCTGATCACGTTGGCGGTCGCTAGCGCGCCCGAGCGTCAGCTCTGCGCGCTTCAGCAGCATCTCGATGCCGACCTTGCCGGCGGCGATTTCGCGCAGCGCGATGACGGTCGGCTTGTCGCGGTCGCGCGTCGACGCAGCGGCGCCGAGCCGGCGCTGATCTGGCGCGCGCGGTTGGTGGCCGCGAGCGTGAGCTCGAAGCGGTTGGGGATCCGGGCAAGACAGTCTTCGATCGTGATGCGGGCCATGGTGCGTTCCTCGTTCAGGTTCAAGTTGCGCCGATGCAGGATCGTGCCGCGTGGCGCGCACTGCTGCCGCGGCGCCGCGCAGGCGCGCCGCGCGCACGATTGCGGACAGAGTCGTCGACGGCCGTCGCAAAGTCCTGATTAATAATAACATAATCGAACTCCCCGCAGTGGCGCATCTCTTCGCGGGCCGCCTCGAGCCGGCGCGCGATCATCGCGTGCGTCGTCCTGGCCGCGCTTGTCGCAGGCGCTCGCGCAGCGAGCTGCGAGCGACGGCGGCAGGATGAAGATCATGCACCGAGTCGGGGACGAGCCGGCGCACCTGCGGCGCGCCCTGCCAGTCGATTTCGAGCAGCACGTCGCTGCCCGGCGTCGACCTGTCGCGCTGAGCCAGGTCGCCGAGGTCGCGTACCAGTTGCCGTGCACGTGCGCGTGCTCGAGAAACTCGCCGGCGTCCTTGAGCGCCATGAAGCGTTCGGCTCGTCGACGAAGTGGTAGTGCGACGCCGTCGCTGCTCGCCGGGACGCGGCGGACGCGTCGTGTACGACACCGAAAGCTGGATGCCGGGTTCGCGCTCGAGCAGCGCGCGCGTCGAGGCTGGTCTTGCCGCCGCCGGACGGCGCGGCGATGACGAACAGGCATTGCCGACGGGGACGCGTCGGTCGCGCGATCGGCGTCGTCGCGTTGCAGGGCGTCCCCGCCGGATCGCGGCGCTCATTCGATGTTCTGCACCTGCTCGCGCATCTGCTCGATCAGCACCTTGAGCTCGAGCGCCGCCTGCGACAGCTCGGCGTCGACCGACTTCGAGCCCAGCGTGTTCGCCTCGCGATTGCAGCTCCTGCATCAGGAAATCGAGGCGCTTGCCGGCGCTGCCGCCCGCGCGCGAGCACGCGCCGCACCTCGGCGACGTGCGTCGACGAGCCGCGACACTTCCTCGGCGACGTCGATCTTGGTCGCGAACAGCGCGAGCTCCTGCTTCAGCCGCTCGTCGTCGGGATCGAGGCCGGCCTCGCTGCAGGCGCGCGCCGAGCTTCTCGACATAGGCGGCGTGGATCGCCGGGATGCGCGGCGCGACGCGCGCGATCTGCGCCTCGATGCCGCGGCAGCGCTCCTCGAGCATCGCGCGCGAGCTTCGCGCCTTCGCGCGCGCGCGACGCCGCGAGCTCGCGCAAGCGCCTGCCGCGACCAGCGTCAGTGCACTGCGCCGCGAGCGTCTCCGGGTCGAGCGACGGCTCGGCGAGCACGCCGGGCCAGCGCAGGATCTCGACGATCGACAGCGGCGCGCTGCCCGGCGCATGCCGCTAGCACGTCGGCGGCGGCGTCGCGCAGCTGCGCCACGCGCTCGGCGTCGACGGCGAGCGTCGTCGGCGCCCGGCGCGCGTCCGGTTGAGCGAAATCCGGCATTCGACCTTGCCGCGCTTCGAGCTCGGCGGCGAGCGCTCGCGCAGCGCCGGTTTCGAGCGCGCGCAGCTCGTCGGGCAGGCGCAGCTGAAGGTCGAGGTAGCGGTGGTTGACCGATGCGCAGCTCGACCGCGAGCGAGCACGCCGGGCAGCTCGGCGGCAACCGCCGCGAAGCCGGTCATGCTGAGGATCATGGCGCTGTCGTTGCGCAGACTGGTGATGCACGTTGTTCAATGAAATCTTTACTTTAGGCGCAGGGTTGCCGAGAATGTAGAGCGTTATCCAATCCTACGCGCAAGCTGACGGTCGCTGGCACGCGATGCAGCGTTCTGCGCATGCCGACCAGCCGCCCATGGGCGTCACCAACCAGGCCCTCCCCGGCGGCTACCAGCTGCTGAACTACCGGATCGACCGGCAGATCAGCCGCGGCGGCTTTTCGATCGTCTATCGCGCCTTCGACGAGACCGGCGCGCCGGTCGCGATCAAGGAATACCTGCCGTCGTCGCTGGTGCTGCGCACCGAGGGCGACATCGTGCGCGCGAGCTCCGCCGAGAACCTGACGTCGTTCCGCTACGGGATGAAGTGCTTCTTCGAGGAAGGCCGCGCGCTCGCCAAGATCAACCACCCGAACGTCGTGCGCGTGCTCAATTTCTTCCGCGCCAACGAGACGGTGTACATGGTGATGCGCTACGAGCGCGGGCGCACGCTGCAGCAGCAGATCCAGATGCGCCAGGACCAGATGTCGGAGCGCCTGGTCCGCCACGTGTTCATGCACCTGCTGAACGGCCTGCGCGAAGTGCACACGCACAAGCTGCTGCACCTCGACATCAAGCCGGCCAACATCTACCTGCGCACCGACGGCACGCCCGGTGCTGCTCGACTTCGGCGCCGCGCGGCAGACGCTGACCACGACGCGCCCGAAGCTCGCGCCGATGTACACGCCGGGCTTCGCCGCGCCCGGAGCAGTATCGCGATCCCGACCGGCTCGGGCCGTGGACCGACGTCTACGGCATCGGCGCGAGCATGTTCGCGTGCCTCGCGGCGTTCGCGCCGCAGGCCGCCGACGCGCGGGTTGCAGGAGGACCACCTCGTGTCGGCGAAGAAGATCTGGGCCGGCGCAATATTCGGACAATCGTGCTCGAGGTGATCGACTGGTGCCTGCGGCTCGATCCGCTCGAGCGCCCGCAAAGTCGGTGTTCGCGCTGCAGAAGGCGATCCGCGACATTCCGCCGAAGAAGCGCAAGCTCACGTTCCTCGACAGCGCTGAAGAAGCAAGCTGTTCACCGAAGTCGATGCTAGCGCGCACGATGCCGGTAGGCTTTCGATGCGGTTCACGATCTTCCAGGAGAGCCGCAAGGGCTCGCGCAAGGTCAATCAGGACCGGATCGCGTACACCTACAGCCGCGACACGCTGCTGCTGGTCGTCGCCGACGGCATGGGCGGGCACGCCGGCGGCGAGATCGCGCGCGCAGATCGCGGTGCGCCTGTTCATCGAGCGCTTCCAGCAGGAGGCGAAGCCGATCGCTGAAGAATCCGCTCAAGTTCCTGCAGGACTCGATGCTGCGCGCGCACGCCGGCGCTCGGCTCCTACGCCAACCAGTTCTCGATGCTCGAAACGCCGCGCACGACGTGCGTCGCCTGCATCGTCCAGGCCGAACTACGCGTACTGGGCGCACGTCGGCGACTCGCGGCTTTACCTGTTCCGGCAGGGCGGGCTGATCGGGCAGACCAAGGACCATTCGAAGGTGCAGTACCTCGTCGACCAGGGCATCATCGGCGCGCACGAGGTCGCCGATCATCCGGACCGCAACAAGATCTTCAGCTGCCTGGGCGGCCTGGTCGACCCGGTGATCGACCTGTCGCGCGCGCACGCCGCTGCGCAACGGCGACGTCATCGTCATGTGCACCGACGGCCTGTGGAGCGTCTATCCGCAGGAAGAGATCGCGCGTGCGCTGCACCGGCGACGCCGATCCTCAAGTCCGCGCCGGCAGATGATGCGCGAGGCGGAGAAGCGCGGCGGGCCCGACGGCGACAACCTGTCGATGATCGTCGTGCGCTGGGGTCCGGAGACGCTGACCGACGAGCCGACGACGACGATCACCGAAACGCTCGGCCTGGGCGAATTCCAGACCGCAGATCGACCGCACGCTGACGCTGACCGACCGCAAGGGCGCGCAGCGCGACCTGACCGACGACGAGATCGAGCGCGCGATCGAGGAGATCCAGGCGACGATCAAGACGCTATCAGCCGCTGATCACCCACATGCGCCAACTCGATACTCGATACCGAAACCACCGGCCTCGACCCCGGCAGGGGCATCGCATCATCGAGATCGGCGCGGTCGAGCTGATCGACCGCCGGCCGACCGGCCGCCACGTGCATCTGCTACATCAACCCGGAGCGCGACATCGACGCCGGCGCGACCGAAGTGCACGGCTTCACCTGGGAGATGCTGCGCGACAAGCCGACGCTTCGCGCGACGTCGCGCGGCGAATTCGTCGACTTCGCGCGCGGTGCGCAATGGATCATCCACAACGCCCGTTCGACATCGGCTTCCTCGACGAGGAGCTCAAGCGGGCAGCTCCGCCTTCCAGCGCTCGCCGTTGCCGCCGAGTCGTCGACACGCTGGCGCTCGCGCGCGCGAGCAGTTTCCCCGGCAAGAAGACACAACCTGGACGCGTTGTGCGAGCGCCTCGGCGTCGCCAACGCCCATCCGTATGCTGCACGGCGCACTGCTCGACGCGCAGCTGCTCGTCCGAAGTGTACCTGGCGATGACACGCGGCAGGGAATCGCTGACGATGGACGTCGGCGCCTGGCGTCGGTCGCCAGCACGTTCGGCGAGGGGCGCTAAGCCTGCGGGCGCATGATTTCCGTAACCATGTCCACCTGGCGAAGACGAGTGCTCGCGCCCACCGTCGCCGAACTCGAAGCACGTCAGGCCTTATCTGATCGACTCCCTCGACCGGGCGTTTTCGAAAGTTGCGCCTGCCTCGCCGCTGGCGCGTCGAAGTCGGAAAATCCAGCGACCGATGAGCAACGACGCCGCGCAGCACGCCCGGCAAAGGCTGGTCCGGCTGCAACGCCTGGTGGCCGGCGCCGCCGGCACGGCGCCATCGACGCCGCATCATCCCCCGACGAGTCCTCCGCGCAGCGGCGGCACATGCCGCCGTTGATCAATCGCTGAGCTGTCGCTGCGGCGCGTTCAATCAGGTCGGGTGCTGGCGCTCGCCGAGGATCCAGGCGTGCCGCTGCTCGAGCGGCTGCGTATTCCTGTGCATCGTCAGCAGCAACCTCGACGAATTTTTCGAGAGTCGCGAGTCGCCGGCCTGCGCGAGCAGTTGTGGATGCTGCGCCGCTGCCGGGCATGGCCCTGCACGACCTGCGAGGCGAACTTCACGCGCAGTAGCGAGAAGAGGCGCAGGCGCTCGTCGCCGACATCGCGCACACCCTCAACGCCAACATCCTCCCGGAAATGGCCGCGGCGGGCATGCGCGTATTGCGCGGTGTGGGCAATACGTAACTA